>Ga0302155_10000053_pt1 | contig 97163 bp, 79 predicted proteins | sample I_Bog_N3_1_FD_193508 | JGI IMG/M metagenome (GOLD analysis project Ga0302155, IMG submission 193508) | Peat permafrost microbial communities from Stordalen Mire near Abisko, Sweden - I_Bog_N3_1 | ecosystem: Environmental > Terrestrial > Soil > Wetlands > Peat | place: Sweden: Abisko, Stordalen... | reverse complement strand
GCGTTGTCGCCACGAACCAACTGAACAATTTCCACACCTTCCGGTACCGGCAAGTCGCTCAAGTGAACCGAGCCACCGGCAACGATGTTGATCAGATCAACTTCGATGAAGTGCGGGATGTTAGCCGGCAACGCGCGAACGTCAACGTCGGTCAGCACGTGGGTGATCTTGGCGCCCTGGTCTTTCACTGCCGGAGATTCGTCGGCATTGATGAAGTGCAACGGCACGTGTACGTGCATCATTTCATTCATATCGATCCGTTGGAAATCGATATGCATGACTTGTTGCTTGTACGGGTGCATTTGGAAATCGCGCAGCACAACCGGCTGTTTAACACCGTCGATATCCAGGGTCAGGATGGCACTGTGGAAGTCTTCGTTCTTCAGCGCGTAGTAAATCGGGTTGTGAGCCAATACGATGGACTCGGCATCTTTGCCGCCACCATAAACCACACCCGGAAGCTTGTCAGCGTGACGCAGGCGGCGGCTCGCACCCGTACCCAACTCTTCACGCTTGACTGCGTTCAATTCAAAAGCCATTTCAATACTCCATTGTCGTTAAAGGCACTGCCGCGCCGCGACCAGCGCAGGCAATGTTACGGCAGGCAAGCGCCTGTCGAAACCAGATCCTCATTAAAGAGGTACGAAACTGATTCTTCGTTATTGATGCGGCGCAACGTCTCAGCCAGCAAGCCGGCAATCGACACTACGCGAATTTTGTTCGATTGGCGCGCCACGTTGGTCAACGGGATGGTATCGGTCACCACCACCTGATCAATGTCGGAATGCACCAGGCGATCCACCGCCTGCCCCGAGAACACCGGATGCGTGGCATAGGCCAACACACGTTCGGCGCCTCGTTCTTTCAGCGCCGAGGCGGCCTTGCACAAGGTGTTGGCGGTATCGATCATATCGTCGACGATCAGGCAGGTACGGCCGGACACATCGCCAATAATGTTCATCACTTCCGCCACGTTGGCCTTGGGACGGCGTTTATCGATAATCGCCAGGTCGGTATTCAGCGCCTTGGCCATGGCGCGCGCGCGCACCACACCGCCAACATCGGGGCTGACCACGATCAGGTCTTCGATTCGTTGCGCGCGCATATCCTTCAGCAGCACTGGAGTGGCATAGACGTTATCCACAGGCATATCGAAGAAGCCCTGGATCTGGTCGGCGTGCAAGTCAACCGTCAGAATCCGGTCGATTCCCGCCGAGGTCAGCATATTGGCGACCAGCTTGGCGGAAATCGGCACCCGCGCCGAACGCGGACGGCGATCTTGTCGAGCATAACCAAAGTACGGGATGGCGGCGGTAATCCGCCCGGCCGAAGCGCGGCGCAGAGCGTCGGCCATGGTCAGAATTTCCATCAGATTATCGTTGGTCGGCGCGCAGGTGGACTGCAGAATGAAAACGTCGCGTCCGCGCACATTTTCCAACAATTCGACTGCGACTTCACCATCACTGAACCGACCTACATCCGCGCGCCCGAGCGAAATGTCCAGGTGTTTGACTACGTTTTGAGCGAGTTCCGGATTTGCCGTTCCGGTGAAAACCATCAAACTGTCATATGCCGCCATTTGTCGCCCCAACTGGAATAAAGAAAAAGCGTGTAAGGAAACTTACACGCTTTTGTTCTGATTCTCCACACATAGAGAAATTTTGGCTGGGGAGGTAGGGATCGAACCTACGAATGCCGGAATCAAAATCCGGTGCCTTACCACTTGGCGACTCCCCAATAACCTGCTCAGTCTGCGTCGTATAACGGGTGGCGGTCCAACCCCTTGCCAACAAATCCATCATACTTTTTCGACACAACCTGTAAAATTCTTTTAGCTTCACTTTCCGACGCGCATTCTAGGAAAACACAACTTCCAGAACCTGTCATCAACGCCGGACCAAACTGCTTAAGCTCTTCCAGCGCATCACTGACCGCTGGGTACATCGCGCAGACTACACTCTGTAAATCGTTGTCGAATCGCTGCGTCGTTTCGAGGATTGGCATTATGCAAGGGAGTGAATTACGTGTCAACAGGGGCGATGAAAATATTTTAGCTGTAGGAACCTGAACCCCTGGTTGTAGCACTATATACCAGCGGTCGGAAGGTAAACTCAGCGCGCTCAATTGCTCGCCTACTCCGGTCGCGAACGCATTGTTTCCGAACAGAAAAAACGGCACGTCGGCGCCCAGTTGCAAGCCCAGGGCCATCAGTTGTTCACGCGAGAGCCCTGTGCTCCACAATCGATTCAAAACCAGCAATACCGTGGCGGCATCCGAGCTTCCTCCTCCCAACCCGCCCCCCATCGGAATCCGCTTGGTCAGCCGCAAATCAGCCCCTAGACCAGAGCCGCTGGTTTGCTGCAACAGGCGCGCCGCGCGCACCGTCAAGTCCTGCTCGGCGGCCACGCCGGGAATCGGATTATGCAGATGGATCTCGCCGTCGACGCGCACGGCAATCTCCACCGTATCGCAAAAATCCACCAGCCGGAAAATGGTTTCCAGTAGATGATAGCCATCGGGACGACGCCCGAGCACCCTGAGCATCAGGTTAAGTTTGGCCGGGGCGGGAAAAGCTTGGTACTGGATTGAGGTGCTCATTCGATTCAATCAATGGTCAATAACGAAGAATGGAACTTGCCTGTCGTCCTCGCCGAATGGCGGGGACCCAGGCTGTTTGCCCGCGCGGCCGCAAGTTCTCTGGATCCCCGCCGCCGCCGGCGAGGAGACGACACGGGCCCGTGCGAGGATGACGCTAGTCGCATGATTATTGCCAGTGATAGGTCACCAAGCGAATCGTGAGATTGTCGCGCGTCAGATCGACCCGCTGCGGATAGAGACCACCGCCGTCGCCAACTCGGGTAAAGCGGATGGTCCACCCCTGCTGCTCCAGACTGCCGTCGGGCGCATAGATAGCAGGAAAACCCGGCGCCGCGCGGCCACGCAGCCACCAGACCAGATTATCCAGCGGCAACGACCACCCCAGGCGCTCCTCGGTCAGCGCGGCAACGTCAGGCGCCCGCCAGGTCTTACCATCCGACTCCAGTGACACTCCCTGCTTATCGCGCGTCAAACGCGCGACCGTGGTGCCGATCGGTGTATTGATCGACAACTGGTCACTGGCCAGGGCGTGGGTCCACTCGAAGTTGGCAACCTGTCCATGACCGTTCATCTGCACCGACAAACGCCCAGAAGCAACGAAGGGAGTATCGACTGCCGAGGAAGTGGTTAGCTCAGGCTTAAACAGGGTTTCACGGCTGGCGCAGCCTACCAGGCTGGCCAGCAGCAATGCCAGAAAAATCCGTTTCATTTAAGGTTCAATCGCCGCATCGTTTCATCCAGTTGCGGATGCTCGTCCGGGCTCTGCAGCGCTTTAGTCCAAAGCGCGCGAGCTTCTGCTTGCCGCCCTAGTGTCCACAGCACTTCAACATAGTGCGCGGCGACTTCCTGATCGGGTAACGCGCTATACGCTCGATTCAGATAACCCAAGGCCTCGTTGCCACGACCAAGCTTGAACAGTACCCAGCCCATGCTATCGAGAATCATTGGATTGTCCGGCGCCAGCTTAAGCGCCTTGGAGATCAGTCCATAGGCTTCCGGGTAGCGCGTGGTGCGATTAGCCAGGATATAGCCCAAGGCGTTCAATGCTTGTTCGTCATTCGGGCGCAACTTGAGCAACTGATGTAAATCGCGCTCGGCGTTGACCGGCTGTTTGAGCATATCGAACACCAGCGCGCGTTCGTACAATAGCTCCGGTGTGCGGGGGTAATGACGCAACGCCTGGTTCAATACCGCCAGCGACCGGTCGTAACGCTTGGCTTCACGCGCCAACTCCGATTGCACCAACACCAGTTGCACCCGCTCGGCATCGTTACTACCCAACTTGCTCAAGCGCGCCATGCCGGCGTCCAAGGAGCCGCTTTCTGACTCAATAAACGCCAGACGCACTTGCGCCGGCAAATACTGCGCGCCCGCTTGAACCTGCAGATACCACTTACGCGCGCCGGGCTCATCATGCTGCGCCTCGGCTAGCTGTCCCAGCGAGTAACGCAGGAAGTCCGCGTCCGGATAATGTTCGTCGAGCGCACTCTGCAGCTCGCGACGCGCAACATCCAGATCGTTCAACTGAAACGCCAGCAAACCGGAGGCATACAGCAGATCGGGCTGGCGCGGATGTTCCGCCAGCAGCGCCTCGAAGCGCTGACGCGCCTCGACAAAGCGCCGCGCGCTCACCAGCAAACGCGGATAGGCCATGCGCAACTCAAGGCCGGCCTGAGGTCGTCGCGCCAGTTCTTTCTGCAAGAACACCAGCGCCGCGTCGGGATTGACCTTGCGCAGACGCTCCGCCTGCCACGCCACCGGAAAATCCCACTGCGGCGCTAATTGCGCCAAACGATCTAGCTCGCTAGTTTGCGCCGCGCTATCGTCAAGCGCCGCCGCGCTTGCCAGCAAGGCAAAGTGCGCCGCCGGCAAATCGGGGTAAGCTGGCGCCAGGGCGCGCACCATGCGCGCCGCAGCAGCTTGATCCGGCTGCAACTCAAGCATGCGCCCCATTTGCAGAAACACTTCCTGAGCCTGATCGGGCTGTTGGCGCAACAGGTTCTGAATCAAGGGCAGGCTTTTGGTCATTTGCCCAGTACGCAGCGAGACCAAGACCAGCTGTTCGCGCGCGCGACTGGAGTTGGGCTCAAGCTGCAACCAGAGCTGCAAAGACTCAGCCGCCGTGCGCAGATTACCCGAGGCCAAGGCAAACTGTGTCGCCCATTCGGCCAAACGCGGGTCATGGGTCTGCTTAGCCAAATCCAGGTCGGTGAGTGCCGCCGAACCGACCGCGCCACGCTGGGCGGCAATTTCGCTGGCCAAAACACCGAACAATAATTCAGGCGTGAGTTCGCGCTGACGCGCGTCAGAATCAGCCTCAGCCGTCGCCTTGGGCGTGACGCCAATGGGAGCGGATGCGGAGGAAGAAGCCGACGCGGCGTTCAAAGTTGGAGCGCGACCGCCGGCACAAGCGCTCAGAAGCGCAAGTAATAATAAAGAGATAGGACGATTTAGCGATTTCATTACCATGGAATCAGGGGGCTAGCGATCAGGTAGAATACCACGCGTCACGCGGTGTGTCGGGCTAAGGGCCCGTTTGACTCGTTAATTCTTTACATTTTTTGAGGTTGCGCTCGGTATGCCGGAATTACCTGAAGTAGAAACCACCCGACGAGGCATAGAACCCCACCTGATCCATCGGACGATTCAGGCGGTCATTGTGCGCGAACACCGGCTGCGCTGGCCGGTTCCCCCCGATCTGGAACACACGTTACAGGGGCTAAGCGTGCGTAGCGTCGAACGGCGCGCCAAATATCTACTGATTCAATTTGACCCGGGATGCCTGCTGATTCATCTCGGTATGTCGGGCAGCCTGCGCCTGGTTTCGCTCGATGAACCCGCGCAAAAGCATGACCATATCGACTTTGTACTGGAACGGCAGATTCTGCGTTACCACGACCCCCGCCGTTTTGGCGCCGTTTTGTGGCACTTCGGCCCGCTGGAGTTTCACCCTCTGCTCAAGCAACTCGGCCCCGAGCCACTGGAAAGCGCCTTCGATGGCGCCGTGCTGTATCAAAACACGCGCAACAAACACGGGGCGATCAAACAATTGTTAATGAATAACCATCTGGTAGTGGGCGTGGGCAACATTTACGCCAATGAAGCGCTGTTCGCCGCCGGCATTCATCCCGGTCGCAGCGCCTCGGCGCTCGGGCATAGCGAATGCGATCTGCTCGCCAGCAGTATCAAGCAAATCTTGACCCGGGCGATCGCCGCGGGCGGCAGCACCCTGCGCGACTTTGTCGGCGCGGATAGCCGACCGGGTTATTTCCAGCAGAGCTATGCGGTCTACGGCCGCGCCGGCCAGCCCTGCCCGCGCTGCGGCACGGAAATTTGTCACCTGCGCCAGGGGCAAAGAAGTTCTTTTTATTGCCCGCAGTGCCAACCATGCTAGAGTATGGAGCTATCGATCGATAACCTCATTCGCGTACAGCCTTGAAAACCACACTACCTCGCACGTCAGTCCCAAGCCGGGTTTTTCGCCTGGCGCGCATGGGTTTACATTTTTTCCGCGGCTTTTGCATTTTGGCCCTGCGTTATCCCGGATTTTCGCGCGAGCAAAAATCACTGGCAACACGCACCTGGTCGCGCCATCTGCTGACGGTGCTGGCGATTGAACTGCGCACCAGCGGTAACCCACCCGAGCCCGACCCGCGGAATACGCTACTGGTTTCCAACCACATTTCATGGCTGGACATCATCGCGCTGGCCAGTTGCAGCGGCACGCGGTTCATTGCAAAAAAAGAAATCCACCATTGGCCGTTTATCGGCTGGATGGCGCATCGTGGCGGCACGTTGTTTATTGACCGCACCAACCGGCGCGACGCCAGCCGCGTCAACCAGCAAATGGCCGACGCCCTGCGTAGCGGCGACTGCCTGACGGTGTTTCCCGAGGGCACCACCAGCACCGGTTTGGCGCTATTGCCATTCAAGTCGTCGTTATTCGAATCCGCGGTACTGGCCGACAGTACGGTTCAACCAGTGACGATTCGTTATCTCAACGAACACGGTCAACACACCAGTGCACCGTCTTACGCGGGTCAAACCACGGTCTGGCAAAGCTTGGGCCGTTTGCTGCGCCTGCGAAAAATGGTGGTTGAACTGCATTATGGCGCGCCGCTTCACGCGGGTCATGAGCCTTATTTGACCCGCTTCGAGCTAGCCGAAGCCGCGCGCCATCAAATTGCCCATGAGCTCAAACCAGTGCTTGATAAGCCGGACACGGTAGCGAAAATATCTGTCTGTCCTCCAGTCGCAGCGCAGTAAGGCTACCGCCCCACAGGCAGCCGGTGTCGATCGCCAGCACATCCTCGCTCAGATAGAGCCCGAGCGCAGACCAATGCCCACAGATAATCGGCAAATCGAGGCTGCGCCGCCGCGGCGAGGCAAACCAGGGCATCAGATTAGCCGGCGCGTCGGCCAACTCCCCCTTGAACGCCAGATCCATCTCGCCATCCTGGGTAATCAGGCGCATGCGCGTCATCGCATTCACCACCAGGCGTAAGCGCTCGATACCCTTCAGGTCTTCACTCCAGCGTGTCGGTTTATTGCCATAGAGACGCGAGAGAAATTCGCGATAATTCGGCCCCGACAGTTGATCCTCAACTTCCTCCGCCAGACGCAAGGCGCGCTCGAGGGTCCATTCCGGCAACAGGCCCGCATGCACCATGGCGTATCCATGGCCGGTGATCATCAGTGGCTGGCAACGCAACCAGTCGAGCAGAACCTTACCATCCGCGGCATCCAGAATATCAAGCAAGGTATCATCCGGCTTGATCTTGCCAAAGCCCTCGGACACCGCCAACAAGTGCAAATCATGATTGCCCAGCACCATTTCAACGCAGTCCTGATGCTGATACACCCAGCGCAGCACTTCGAGCGATTCCGGCCCGCGATTCACCAAGTCGCCAGTCAACCACAAGGTATCTTGGCCCGGGTTGAACTCGATTTTGCGCAACAGTTGCTGAAACGGGGTGAAACACCCCTGCAGATCGCCAATTGCATAGATAGCCATGATTTGTCCTTTTCTTTCGCGGATATTGTCGTTGCGATCCGTTCCTGACTTCATGATACCCCATGCTACAATGATCCAACTGTATGACCCCTTTGTTTCACCACTCTCTGCACCCTCCCCCATGTCTCTAGCTCAACTGAATGCGCCACAACGCGAAGCCATCCACTACCTTGACGGACCACTCTTGGTACTGGCGGGCGCCGGCAGCGGAAAAACTCGGGTGATTACGTTCAAAATCGCTCATTTGATCCGCCAGGCAAAGATTGATGCGCGCAATATCGCCGCGATCACCTTTACCAATAAGGCTTCGCGCGAGATGCTCGAACGTGTGGGCAAATTGATGACACCGGGGGAAATTCGTGGCTTGACCGTGTCGACGTTCCACTCGCTGGGCATGCAGATCCTGCGTCAGGAAGCTAAACATCTAGGCTACAAGCCGCAATTTTCGATTCTCGACTCTTACGATGCGGGAAAAATCATCTCGGACATTCTGCGCACCACGCAAAAAGACGAGGTGCGTAAGGTACAAAGCCAGATGTCGTTGTGGAAAAACGATTTCAAAAGCGCAGAAGAAGTCTTGGGCGACGCCAGCAATGAATGGGAAACCGTGTGCGCCCGTACTTACTTGGCCTATCAGGACACGCTAACCGCCTACCAGGCGATGGATTTCGATGACCTGATTCGGCTACCGGTCGAACTGTTCCGGCAATCCCCCGAAGTGCTCGAACGCTGGCAAAACAAGCTGCGCTACTTGCTACTCGACGAATATCAAGACACCAATACCTGTCAGTATCAAATGGTGAAATTACTGACCGGTGTGCGCGGCATGTTCACCGCGGTAGGCGACGACGACCAGTCGATCTATGCCTGGCGCGGCGCCAATATGGAAAACCTGCGCTTACTGGCGCAAGACTTTCCCCGGCTCAAAATCATCAAGCTCGAACAGAACTACCGCTCTACCGCGCGGATTCTGCGCGCCGCCAACAGCGTGATCGCCAACAATCCAAAACTGTTCGAAAAGCAGCTCTGGAGTGAACTCGGGCTGGGTGAACCGATTCACGTGGTGCAATGCAAGGATGAGGAGCACGAGGCCGAAGTCGTGGTTCAGCGGTTGTTGGCGCATAAGTTCGAGACGCGCACCGCCTTCAAGGACTACGCCATTCTGTATCGCGGAAACTATCAGGCGCGAATTTTCGAGCAGGCGCTGCGCAACCAGCGCGTGCCCTACCAGATGTCCGGCGGGCAGTCGTTCTTTGACAAACCCGAAATCAAGGACGTGATTTCCTACATGCGTCTGATCAGCAATCCCGATGACGACCCGGCGTTGATTCGCGCCCTGACCACGCCACGGCGCGGCGTGGGCAACACCACACTGGAAAAACTGGGCACCTATGCCGGTACGCGACAAAAGAGCCTGTTTGCCGCCGCGCATGAAGAAGGGTTTCGCCCGCTGGTACAAGCGGCGCAGCTCGAACCCTTGCTAGACTTCTGTCAGTTGATCAATCAGTTGCAATACCGCGCGCTGCGCGAGCCGGCGGGTGCGCTGGTACAGGAAATGCTGCAGGTGATTGGTTATGAGGCGTGGCTCTACGATAGCGAAGAGCCACGACCTGCCGAAAGCAAGTGGAAGAATGTACAAGACATGGTCGGCTGGCTGGCAAAAAAGGGCGAGGAAGATGGCAAAACCCTGATCGACCTGACCCAGACTATTGCGTTGATCACCATGCTGGATGGCCGTGATGCAGGGGATGTGGACGCGGTCAAACTCTCAACACTGCACGCATCCAAGGGACTGGAGTATCCACACGTATTTCTGGTGGGCGTGGAAGAAGGCATACTACCGCACCAAGAGTCGGTCGATAACGGCATGATCGAAGAAGAACGACGCTTGATGTATGTCGGTATTACCCGCGCGCAACGCAGCCTGACGTTAAGCTACTGTGTGAAGCGCCGGCGCGCCGGCGAGTGGCAGTTTGTCGACCCCTCGCGTTTCATCTCCGAGATCGATGAGCAAGACGTCCGCCACTTCGGTCGAAAAGGCGCCGAACCGCTGGTCAGCCGCAGCGAAGGCAAGGCCAAACTAGCCAATCTTACGGCCATGCTGGGCGCGAAAACCAAAGAGTAGGTTGGTGGTGAACCGAAGGTGAACCCCAACGCCCGAAAGCCCGAGCATTACGGTAGAGGTGAGGACCGGGGGAGCGCAGGCTCCCCCGGTCCTCACATCACATCAACTTATGCGCCTTCGAACTGGTACTTAGCGCTGGTATCAATCGACATTTGAGTCATCACATCATTACTCAACTTATCGGTCAACGCGAACACTTGCTCCACGGTTTTCTGGGTAAAGTCGTTCAACATCTTTTGCGCCAATTTCGGATTCTTGGCGTACGTCTTAAGGTATTCAGCTTCGAACGCTTGCTGCTGTTGCTGGATGCTGACGTTCAACTTGGCATATGCGTCCTTAACCGCCGGAGCGTATTTCGGGAAATTTTGCATCACCAAGGTTTGCAGCGTGTGGAAACGCCACCAAGCCGAGCTCTTATCCGCCTTGTCCGCGCCAATTTGGTATTCAGCCGGGATGGCCGCGCCCACATAGAACGGAACGTAGATTCCCAATGCCGTCATGCCTAATTCAAAATTGGCCACGGTGGCAATTGGAGCCGGCAACTGATCGCGCACCGCCAGGACATGAGACTCCTGGGCTCTAAACACCGAAATCGGGCGATACAGGGTTTTCGGGTTTTGCGTGGTATACGGATCGTATTGGTCGCCTTGCCCCATATAATGGTTCTGCAACGCGCTTTCAACTTCGCCGACCGTCAAAGCATGATCGGCCTTCTGGAATACCGGAGCCTTGCCATCGACATTGCTGCTGCTGACCACGCTAGGGGTAAACAGATTTTGCACGGTCCACACGCGACGATAGTTATAGGTCACATCGTTAGCGCCATCTTCGGTGTACGCCTTGAAGAAGTCGAACTTGCCATCTGTGCGCGCACTAGCCAAGCCATGAGCCACCGCGAAATCGGCCAGAGACTTGGAGCTCATTACATTCTTACTATCCGTCAGATCTACTTCACGGATCCGGCCTTGGTTGGCCGACACGAAATACATATCATCGGGAATGCGCACGGCAACCCATTGATGCCCTCCGCCGTTTTCCAGATACCAAGCTTCGTTCTTGTCGACAAAGGCAATCCCAAAACCTTCGGCCGAACCGGTGGTTTCAATGATTTTACCCAATAGTTCAACCCCGGCGCGCGCGGACTTAATTTGCGGCAGCAAGATACTGGTGACTTCGCTTTCGGTGATCCCGGTATCGGCGACATACGGATCGGCCTTGAGCGCCTTGTCACTGCTATAGATGGTTTCGGTCGCCGACATGCTGACACCCGCGGTGTTGGTGCCGACTTCTTCGTACGATTTATCTTTGCCGTCAAAATCCGGCAAACCGGTATAACCGATCAGATTGCCAGGCATTTGATAGGTAAATTTGGCATCTTGAGCCGAGACAAAAAGAAAACCGTCTTTGCGCGCAGCATGGCGCACGTAATGCACGGGGTGGTTACCCATGCCGCCATCTTCGTTCCGGGCAACAATGATAGAACCATCCGCCGAGGCGTGCTTCCCGACAATAATCGTGGTGCAAGCATACGTCGAAGCGACGCACGTCAAACCCATAATGGCCAATGCAATCTTTTTCATAACCCTTTAACTCCGCTCTTGAATAAGGCAGGGCCAAGGATAGCGAATTGGATACAATCCGCAATCACCGAACACACAATAATTAAGAAAATTATATTTTGCTTAATCTACATCACACAGCCAACGCATCCAGCTAGCCATCGAGCTTGGCGACCACTAAAATCATGCCGCCCATCAGCGCAAAAACGATTTAAATACTATTAACAAACCGATTCATGGATAGATATCATCGTATAACGTGTAAATTGTAGCAGATAACACCAAATCCATCATTTTAGATTATACCCAGTAACCATTTCCGATACGCATAACCATGATGCAAGGGGAAAACGCGCACAAAAAAATGGCGCCGAAATCGGCGCCAGTACAAGAATGAGGAACATCTCTGGGCAGGGTAACCTCTGGGGGAAGCTACCCCGGCTGAACACAAACAATTCGTCGTGGGAGCGAAAAATCCAGCGTTTCGCTTGCGTTCAAGCCAGTCAGACAAGCCTCATAGTGCCAGACTGGACCGGAGTGCACACCTGTCCTTAATGACAGTTGTTGCTGCCTATTCATTTACTCCAATTATTTGGAGTTATTAACCATATATTCAATAGCCGAGCGGAACTCAGCATCGCTACCGGTATACCCCCCCTTAGGCGGCATGGCATTCAAGCCCTTGGTGGCAATTTTCTGCACAGCATCCAGACCCGGCTTGGTACGAACCGCCCAGGCCGCCTTGTCGCCGAACTTCGGCGCCCCCATCAGACCGGCCTGGTGACAAGCGATACACACGGTTTGGTAAATTTTCTTACCTGTCACCGCTGGATCAACCGCGCCGGCTGCCGCGGCAACCGGTGCGGCAGCGACAGAGGCGGGCGCAGCAGCAGCAGCAGCAGCAGCCGGAGCCGAAGCTACGGCATCGCTGGCGCTCGCGCCACCCGCGGCCGGAGCCACAAACTTGGCGCCGCCGGCATTGGCCATATAGGCCACTGCGCGTCTGATTTCATCATCACTCAGGCTGGTATTACCGCCCTTGGCCGGCATGGCGTTAAAGCCAGCCAATGCATGCTGCACCAAAGTGTCATAGCCCTTCGCGATACGCGGGGCCCAGGCGCCCGCATCACCAAATTTCGGCGACCCCAGCAAGCCCGCGCCATGACAGTTAATACAGACCGCTTGGAACACAGCCTCACCGCTACGGCTGCCCGGCAAACCCGCGCTGGCCACCGAATCACCGACGGGTTTCAGGCGCGCAGCTACGGCATCTGAAGTCATCACTTCGGCGTCCAAATTAAAACCACTGGTCGCCAACTTGGCTAGCAGGATGATCGCTACCACAAGGAAGACGACGACACCGACCAATACCTTGATGATCTGCCCCGCGGTCATTCCGTTCTCATTACTCATTGCGCGCCTCGCCTGAAAAATAATGACAATTAAGATATCGGTGATTATACGAGAAGCGAAACGGCATGGCAAAACCCCTGCTGGACTGTCGGGTACGGTTTGCGTTATCATCCGCCTGCTTGATAGACACAGCGCACCCGTAGCTCAGTTGGATAGAGTGTCGGTTTCCGAAGCCGAAGGTCAGTGGTTCGATCCCACTCGGGTGCGCCAAGCAGCTCAAACCCAGTACCAGTCAGTCTTTCGCCCTACACTTACCCAGCAGCCCCTTCACTCAAGCCGTGCCCATGGTTTCAACCAGACGCCGCTGATGCGATTCTCTATCCACCATTTGATAAATCTCCACTCTCACCTTGCCGTGATAAATGGTGAGCATGGTTAAACCCACTTTCCGCGCCTGTTCCAGGCTGGGATAAATCGGGCTTTTATCATCAATGCCACTCACATTAGAGATGAGTTTGATGCGAAACATATTTATCATGATGATTTTCGCATCCTTATTTTATATTCATGCAAATGAAGTAGGTAGTGAACCCAGTGCGACCAGAGACACTAAGACAATAGAATGCGCGCAAAACGATGCGCGAAGAGGGAATGAGTCAAATTTGGTTGGCAACGCAGATCAAGACTGTGCAAGTAAGGCGCGCACTCGACGCCCGTGGTCTCCCCAATAGCCCAGCCTGGCCAGGCAATCCGCGGCGGCCAAAGCCGCATCAATCATGAATCTTTCTTCTAACAACAGCGCCTCAACTTCGCACAGCGATAAACAGTGATGTTCGGCCACTTCACCATCTTGATTACAGGGTTCAATTCCAGGCTCAAGCCAGACATCAAACACATGCAACCATTCGCGGTGCAAGCCCCGCGCCACCGGACGTTGAGCCAGAAGCACCCCCGCGCTTTCGGCCGAATTCAACAGCTCGGCGGCTAAGCCCGCCTCTTCCCAACCTTCACGCAAGCGCGCCTCTTCAATGGACTCTCCCGCCGCCACGCCACCACCCACCATATTGTCCATGCGGTTGGGGTCAATGGCCTTATCGGGACTGCGCCGCCCGATCCACATTCGTACTTCGCCGGCTGGCGTGCGAGTAAGACCATTCAAATGCACCGCGTGGCTAGTTAAACCCAGAGGACGAAATGCCGCTCGTTCCAGTTCGAACAAGGGATGACCGTTCGCATCGCTCGCTAAAAAATTTTCATCGCGCCAGCCGTTAAGCCAACCCGCCGCGCGCCAACGCAACGCGGCACTATTTAATGATGAACTCATATCATTATAGTGGGCAATTTGACGAAAACTGAGACCCTTGGCGCTCAAAACGAACAGATCAGATTCCTGCGACAACAAACGTTGGCGCCACTCGGAATTCACCGCCCCCAGGCGCTCCGCGCCAAACCACAGTGGCGTGAACGCGGAAAGGTCGGCTTGCGTCACTTTGGAAAGATAAGAAAGAATGCCATCCAATTGCATTATTTACTCCAACAGCGCTAAACCGGTGAGACCATAGCACAATGGCATTGTCCGTGGGCTTATTGCATAGAGAGACGCCGCGCCAGACCAGAATGACGCTGGGGAGCGTTATCGATGGCGGCGGCCAATATATCCAGCGCTCCACTGACCGTGAACTTGCGCCGCGCGCGCGTCACTGCGGTGTAGACCAAGGCGCGATCCAACAGTGCGCCGCCACTGGAGGGCAAGACCAGACAAACTTCGTCGAATTCGGAGCCCTGGCTTTTATGCACCGTCATGGCATACACCGTGTCATGCGCGGGTAGCCGCCCGGGAGAAATCTCGCGCCAGCGACCATCCGCGCAAGGAAACGCCACACGCAGGCCTTCGGGGCGCGCCAGAGCAAAGCCGATATCGCCATTAAACAAATTCAGCCCGTAATCATTGGTACTGATCATCACAGGTCGTCCCGCGTACCACATTTGCCCTGCGTCTTTATGTCCATCACGCTCCAGCCTGACCTCGATTTCGCGATTTAAATGCTCGACCTGACGCCGCTCCGATACCAGTGGCATAAAAGCAACAAACTGCTGCTGTAGTGCGTTCAGGTCTCCCGGATTCCAGGCCAAATTCCAATATGGCGCGCGCTTACGGTAAAAATCTTCCACGTCCACCACGCCGTTGTAGTCCAGATCGGCATATTTGCGCGCTTGCAAGAGTTGCAATGCGGCGTCCGAATCGCGCGCATTCACTTGGCGGCTCAACGCGCCAATGCCACTATCCGCGGCGAAGCGATGGCTATGGGACAGCAGTGCGATACAGTCGACCAAACCGCAATCCGCCGCGCCGCTCGCCATTCCCTCCAGACCGGTACACCCGGCCTCGGCCAGCCAGGCCAGGGTTTCAGTGGAATACGCCACCTGCTGGCAAATCTCGCCCAATACCGCCCCGGCCTCAACCGAGGCCAGTTGGTCGCGGTCCCCGAGCAAAATCAAGCGCGCGTGCGGTGGTAGCGCATCGATGGTCTGCGCCATCAAATTCAAATCGATCATTGAGGCCTCATCCACCACCAGGACATCAAGTGGCAGTGGATTCGCGGCATTAAAGCGCGCGCTGGCGCCACCTGGGCGCAAGCCCAACAGGCGATGCAAGGTCTGCGCGCTAGTTGGCAGCCGTGACTTGAGTTCGTCGTCTAGCGGCAGGCGCTGACTCGCCTGGCGAATCGCATCGCTCAGACGGGACGCGGCCTTGCCGGTCGGCGCCGCCAGCGCCATCACCAGGGACTGTGGCGACATCGCCGCCATCAGGGCCAACAGCGACAGTACCGTGGTGGTCTTGCCGGTGCCGGGTCCGCCTGAAATCACCAGCAAGCGCTGACGCAATGCCAGCGCGGCGGCGACTTTTTGCTGATCGGGCTGATCGCCACTGGGAAACAAACGCCGCAGCCAAGGGTTAAGGCGCACCGCATCCAGGCTCTGGCGTTGCCGCGCCAAGCGCAGCAAGCCCTGCGCTAAGCGGATTTCATCGAACCAATGCCGAGCAAAATACAGATGACGCTCTTGATCGAAGATCAACGGCGTGTAACCGCCGGCGCGACCGCACAGCGGGGAGGCCAACAAACGGCGCCGAGTCGCGCCGGGAGGTAGCGGCAGGCACACATGCCCTTGCTGATTGGCCTGAATCAGTTGGGTTAACACCCCGGCGCACACATCGTCCCAAAGGGGATCCAGCCGAAGAAACAGGCTGGACAACTGCTGCGCCAGAGGGGCTTCACGCGCCACGGCGCCGGTCGAACGATCAGGCATGCAGGCGTGCTTCCAGTGTGGCGCACACGGTTTCCAATATCTTGATCCGGGCGAAGTACTTGTTATTGGCCTCAACCAGTACCCAGGGAATCCGCGTGGTACTGGTGCGATCGACCATGTCGCTCACCGCCAGCCGGTAAGCATCCCACTTGTCGCGATTGCGCCAGTCTTCTTCGGTGATTTTGAAGCGCTTAAACCCGGTTTCCTCGCGCAATTTGAAGCGCGTCAGTTGTTCTTCATTGCTGATCGTCAACCAGAACTTGACCACGATAATCCCGTTCTGACTCAGTTGATGTTCAAAGTCGTTGATTTCGTAATAGGCGCGCATCCAGTCGGCTTCCTTGGCGAAGCCCTCTACCCGCTCGACCAAAACCCGACCATACCAGGAGCGATCGAAGATCGTAATCCGCCCCTTACCCGGCATGTGACGCCAGAAGCGCCATAACCAGGGCTGCGCCCGTTCTTCCTCGGTTGGGGCCGCGACCGGCACGACCTGATACATACGCGCGTCCAGCGCCTGAGTAATCCGACGAATGCTGCCCCCCTTGCCCGCCGCGTCATTACCTTCGAACGCCAGCACCAGCGCGTGCTCGGCAAAGCGCGGATGGCGCGTCAGTTTATGCAAACGTCCCTGCAGCTGCTGAATTTTTTCGCGATACTCTTCTTTGGTGGTCGGTTGATCCAGGGTCAAGGCATCCAGAATCAGCTTATTGTCGATCGGCGCCAATAGCGGCGGGGCTTCGACCGGCACCGGGTTACTGGCGGCCGCGGCATTTTGCTTCATGCGGTTGCGCAAGGCGGTCAGGATGGTATTGCCGACGGTCAGGTTGCGAAAGTTGGCGTCCTCACCGTCGACAATCACCCAGGGCGCATCGGCGGTATTGGTCAGGCGGATCAAGTGTTCGCCGAATTTTCGGATCAAATCGTAGCGCTCGTAGTGCTCCCAATCGGTCTTGGACACACGCCAGCGGGTCATCGGGTCTTTTTCCAGCAGTTTCAGCCGCTTTTTCTGCTTGTCCTTGGACAGGTGAAACCAGAACTTGATGATTAGGGCGCCATCCTGCGCCAGCATATGTTCGAAATGCTGGATATCCTGAATCTTGAGATCGAAGGCATCCCAGTCGCTATGACCAAACACGCGATCAAACAGCGTATCGGAATAATAGGAGTCAAAAAACATGCCGATGCGTCCCTTGCTCGGCAGTTCGCGCCAATAGCGCCACATCCACGGGCGCGCGCGCGCTTCGTCGTTCGGCGCGCCGAAAGCCACGGTACGGATCAAGCGCGGGTCGAGCCACTCGTTAATCAAATTCATGGTTTCACCGCGCCCCGCGCCATCAAAGCCATGAATCAAAATCAGCACCGGGAAATCCGCTTTTTCCTTCAGGTCATACTGGACATCCAGCAAGGCTTCGCGCAACGCCGGCACTTGCTGTTTAAAGGTTTCTTTATCGACTCGGTGCTCGATTTCCGCTGATTCAAACATAGCGTGGCCCTATCCGGTGAGAACTGCATTCAGCATAAGTCTAACTGGTCATGTAATGATCATAATGCGGTTGGGCTGTATCTGACCACCGCCAAGCCGGTTATTGCGCAATGTGGGTCGTCCCTAGCGGCCTGCGGGCGCAAAAAAGGCGCCGCTCGCCGCGCGAGGGGCGCCAAGCGCCAGAGCCATCCGTTGGTGAAACCAGGGCTATTTCATTTCTGGTTTGAACCCTTGGTCCAAGCGTTGCTGCTCTAGCGGGTAAAGCGCGCTGAACAGATGGGTCAAGACTTGCCGCGCGGCGTCCCATGCGCCCTGCGCGGGTTTTTTTTGATCGGCGACGGCGACCCATGCCCGCGCCGCTAAGCGCAAATCGTCAATCAAAGACATTTTTCCGCCAAGCGTCACGGCCATTGCCATCAGTTCGATCTCAATCGGTTTCGGCTCAATCGGTTTGGCCTCAGTCGAAAGTGGGGAGCTCGCCACGTTGCGCAGCAATGCCTGAAGTTCGGTTGAATGTGACGTCATCAGCCGCTGCCAACTTGCATCCACGTCGGATTCAAATCGCGTGGAATTAAATCCGAGCTGCGCGCCGGTCAAGGTTTTTTCACCCCAGCGGCTTGAGCCTACTCGCTGCTGTTCGTGGCTAATGCTCGACTCAAGCGTGACCAACGGCAATTCGACCTTCGCAAATTTCAGAGAGTGATGGTCCGTGTCCGTTAATCTCTGCGCCTCTTGCAACACAAAGGTTTGACCTACTTTGATAAAACGCAGGACCAACTCCCGCTCACTGTGATTACTGTCAAGTAACGCCGCCTGGTCAAGTTCTTCGCTATTGATCGCCAACTCGCTCGGTATTAGCTGCTGCTTGCCTAGCCAGGCGTTGACGGCAGCATTCAGTTGCGTCGCCGCGTCAGTCGTCTTATCCGCCGTATCCTTATTGATGGCCTTGCGCAACGTGCTAGTTTGCTGGTTGTTCAGGTAAAGCTCCAGACGCTCGCCATCGCGCTCAAAATCAGTGTTCATGCTATAGCGAATAATGGGGTCGAGCTGCCATTTGCCATGACTTGGCGCCAGCTCCAATTTGTCGACCAGCGATTTCACCGTTCCCCTCTTAATGAGAGGCAATTCGGTCGCCTGAGCGCGCAACTCACTCGGTAGTCCCGACAGTTCGGCATAGAAACCACGCATCTCACCCTGCTTGGCGGCGAACGCCGCATCTGGCGCTTCGTCGCGCCCAAAGGAATCCAGCCACAGGCTCGCCAATTTGACGTGATTTGCCATCATTGCCTGCATCAGACGCGCCTTGGGATGATCGTTACTTTGGCTAAAGGCATCCACATCATCAATGTCGAGCGCCTCCGCAATATTCTCCAGCTCGAGCCTGGCCGCGCCGTAGGTCTCAGCGCGGTTCTTAGGCTGGGGCACGCTCGCGGAGAATACCGAATTAAGCGGGGCCGGGCCCTCTCTGAACATGTTCAACTTAAAGGGACTCACCCCATTGCCAGCCACAATCAACTGCTCGATCCACTTGGCCGCGACTTGGTTAGACACCATCGCGCCTTGCAATTGCTCACGAACAATCGCCATGCCTTCCCTGGCGTTTTGAGCCTTTTTCCAGCCTTGTTCCGTCTGGCGCCCCAGGTTATTGAGCGCCTCTTTCAGTTCTTGTTCCGATGGTGGCGTGACGCTGCTGCCACGAGCGGCCAGTGCTGATTTAAACACGCGAATACGATCGTTGGTGACTTGCAGCCAAGAAAGCGCGGCGTCTCCACGCAATTCAAGTGTCTGGTCGACTAGGCCGAACTTCTTAAGTTCAGGATGCAGCGTTGCCCCAGACAGCATGATGTTGAAAATTTTCGGATTTGCCATCGGAATCAAACTGGGTTGCGCCATCCAAGCGTCAATCCGCGATGTCGGTTTGGAGGTTTTTGCTTTGCTGCCTTGACTGCGTGCGGCAAGAAGCAGCGCGAGGTCTTGTTGCGAAGCCTTCAGATCGTTGACCCGGCTTGACATCGGTGACGGACGCGCATTCGACGCTGTATCAACCTCCTGCCATGACTCAAGCCAGTGAGCACGCTGCATGACTTGTGTCATCTGGGTTTTGTAAACATTCAAGTTTTCTTGAATCGCTTGCGCGGTTCGAATTGGCGTGATGCCCTGCGCCTTTTGCAGTGCGGCGGGTATCCGATGCTCCCGAGGCAGTTTGCGCAGCTCGGCTGCCGACAGAATCGTGGTGGCGAGTAAGGCATAATGCTGAATGAATTCTTCACGAGTATTGAACGTCAGCTTATTTTCCCGAGAATAACTCAACGCGCTACCGAGCCATTGCACGGTTTTTTGCAGCAAATTATGCGCCGGCGCCAGGCGTTTACCGGCGGCGGTTCTGGTCCAGGCATTGAGCGTGAGCTCCGGCGAGCCGAGATCGAGCTTGCCTTTGACCGCCTGATGGCGGATCACTTCAATTTTCCCTTCGTCATTGACTTTCACTTTCAAGCCAATACGCAATTCGAGGTTGGTTGCCAGCGCACTGAGCACGCCAATGTCGATTTTGGCGTCGAGGGCGATCGCCTCACTCGAGCCCGGTAGCATCGCTTCCTTCCACGCCGCGCCCAACTGCTGCTCAACTAACTTGCCCTTGAGCGCATACTCCATGCCGGAAAGATCCAGCGCCACACATCCCAGTAAAGCACTCGCATCGGGGTTCGTTTTGGCCAGCGACTTCTGGACACGCTCCAGTTCTTGGTAGAGGCCGCCAATTCTCGTATATAAATCCTTGATCTTCAGAATTTCTTCGTCGCCGATTTTATGTCCTGGCAGACGATTCAGATGGGTAAATTCTTCGGTAAATCCGGTGAAATTTTCGATGGCCGTCGCTTTAGCACGACTACGCATGGCATCGGAGCCAATCCGGCCAAACGCTTTGTTCAGCAATGCCACATCACTCAGTTTAAAAAACTCCAGCACCTGTGAGTCAGTAAACTGACGCAAATCAAGCTTTTCAGCCGGGTGCTGGCCAGCGCGCAGTTCAACCATCGCGGCGCACATCAGCAAGCGCTGAAACATAGCCTCATCCAGCTGCGTCGCGCGCGCTTGCAGTCCCGCATGGCTTCGCACCAAACCGATGATGGTCTGTGCGGTTTTGGGGTCGTATTGGCTGGTGATGCGCGCCGCCACTTGGCGCCAAATCTCCTGGTGTTCCGAACTCAACTTGCGGTCGAGATGATCGGGAAAGCTAGGGGTGACGGTCTCGGGGGTCGTGGAGGAGGCGGTCTCGGCGGCGGCTGGAGTCTCATTCGACGAGCTAACCGACCGCGCTGTGCTAATGCCGCTGGCGGGGAGCGAAACCGGCGAAGGATCCAAAATGAGGTTAGGCTGCTGCAAGTTCACGCTCACGGAGCGGTGCTGGGTGGACATATCGATGGTCATGGCGTTGGAGATCAAAGGGAGTCAGTAATGAATACAGACCATACCTACACGCACCCCGCATCACTTTCAGAAAACGATTTTTCCCTTACGCGGGTTGGTGTGAACCAGCGCGCAGGGAGGGAATGCCGGGCGCACCAAACAAAAATGGCGCCGCTCACGTCATGAGGGCGCCAATACCAGCACAGACCAATACCCGGTCTATTTCTTCATCATTTTAGGTTTGAACTCTGCGTTCAACCGCTGCTGCTCCAGTGGACGCACCGCGCTGAACAGATTAGTCATGGCGGTTTGCGCTTTGACCCATTGCCCTTCTTTCTGATCGGCCACGCTGTCAACCCAGTCCTGCGCTGTCTTGCGCACATCCAGGATCAAAGCATGTTCAGTCTTATCCGCCTTTTGCTGTTCCGTCTGTTTCAGCATCAAGTCCATCGCGCGCAATTCGACTTCAAGCGATGACGCGGGAGGCGTCTGCACCAGCCCGGCCAGTAGCTGTTGCGCCTCCGATCGGTGCGCGATCAGAAACGGCAGCCCGCTTTGCATGTAGTTGTTCTTTAAATAATCCATGCTATAGCTGTAAAGATGCTCGGACTCCACTCGTACCTGCCCCTTGCCGACATCGCCATCCACATTAACATTGACGCCATTCGCGTTAAAATTGACGCCGTTCGCGCTAAACTTAACGCCATTTGCGTCAAAAGTGGCGCCGTCCGCGCTACCCAATAACAGTAGATTACTGAGCGACAACGCGGTTGCCGACGAATTCATCCTACGCGCGTAGATCGGAACAAATTTGTCGCGAACCTGGGAAAAATGCAGACATAATTCGCGGGCTTCACCATGATTTTTCCAGGCCGCCACGATATCGTCGGGGGTCAGCACCACCTGCTCCAGGTCGATCTTCAACATATCCGCCGCGGATTGCTTCACCTTATTGGTGATCTTCAGCGCGGCGGCTGAAGATGACAGCACATTGGACAGTTCCGCCGTCTGATCACTCTTCAGCACTAGATCAATCGAGGCATTGGACTGCTCAGCATGCTGATTCACGCGATAGACCATGGTGGCGGGTAGCTTGTCATCCAACAACAACAATGGCTTCACGATCGAGGTGTTCTTACTCGACTGAGTGAGCGGCAACTCGCTCAGCATAGCAACCTGCGCGGCGGAGAATCCCGAGGGTTTCGAAAACAGCGGCTTAATGTCTTGAGTCAATTTAGCCATGAAATCCGGCGAGTTCGGCGCGGCAATCTCGCGCCAGGCGTTTTCCAGTAGCACATGGTTATACTCTAGCGCCTTCATGAGGCTCACATTAAAATTTGCTTCTTCGAGGTGAAGATCGGCGATCGCCTGTGGAGAACGATCATGGAGAACGATCAGGTTGCGTTGATCAGCACGATCGACGATTTCTTGGCGCAGAGAGCGGCCAGTCTTCATCATTTTGTCATGCGCTCGGGTGGGGTCGAGCGCCAGCGCGGCATTCAGGCTGGCCTGTTCGCTAGCCAGCTGGTTCACCCACTGCGCCTCCGTATAGTTCTCTCTGATCGCGGCTTGCAGTGTCGCGCGGATGGTATCCAGCGCCAGTTGCGCCGCCTGGGATTGCGGCGACTCAGCAGCGGAATCCTTGATCACGCTCAGCAACTTTCGGCCCTCCAGTTCCTGCTGTCTCAGCCATTTCAGAGCGTCGCTCCCTTGCCACTGGTGTGCTTTCTCATCCATAACACCGGCCGGCACGGAAAACCGGAAAATCTCCGGATATTCCGCCGTATGGATCAGGGTCGGTTCTTGCAGCAAGGCCGGCAGGAGTTCGACCGTCTTGGTGGTTTCCGTTTTACTCTTGGTCTTACCCGCCTGCAGATGCGTCAACTTTTTACCCTGAAGCAAGCCAGCGCCCGTGGTGCGGCTCACGGTGGGCGTCCACTGATGATGCCGCGGCATGGACGCGAATCCCTGCCCGGGCTGCAAAATCTGACGTTGCTGAAAATTTTGCTCAAACATAGGACGCTGCCGCTCCCATTTTTGCCCCGCGTCATTGCAGTGAATGCCGTTGCTGGCCTGGGCGTTTTTCAGTCTGGCGGTGATGCCGCCCTTCTCTCCATTGGACACATACAACATCGCGTCGGCGAATTTACCGGCCCTATCCTGCAAGAACTCAGCCACCGAAGGGTAGGTGCGGGTCTTGGTTCTGAACAGTGCGCCGATACGCTCCTGTATGGCGTTCAACACCCATTGCACCGGCACGGGGGCATTGTCTATATTGAACCCCATGCCGACCATCTTGCATTGACTGGATTTGATTTGGCCGTCCTCGACCCCGAGTGTCCAACAGAGGTGGCCAGCCAGGCTCGCCGACAAATTACTCGGAGCCAGCAACTTGACGTCGATCTTGATGTTCACTTCCTTGCGGACCATGTCGCCATTGCTGGTGAGCAGCGGGCTGAACTCGTCGGACAAGATTTTATCGACCAACATCACCCTTGAGCAGTAGTCCAGCGCTTTCAGCGACAAGCAACTGGCCTTGAACAACGGGGCAGCCTCGGGGTTAGTATGCTGCAAATTCTTCAGTGCCTGGCCGAGAATATAATTGCAATCGATCAGCTTCTTGCACAGCGCCTCCAGCCGTGGCTTAAGATGGGTGGCGCTGCCCTCGACTTGTTGTTGGTTCAAGAGTTTGAATTCTTGCACGCACGCATCGATGTCATTGAGCAGGAGCTCCGGATTGGGAATTTGGGCACTGGTAATGCACAGCTTGAACACTTGCTCCAGTATTTTGCGATCGTAGGGCTCCACACGCTCCAAGACATAGGAATTGACCACCGAGCGCAGTTGCTCCACGGCGTAGCCTGGGTGGCTGCTGATCCAGTACTTCACATCCGAGACACAGCACAGCAGCTGCTGAAACTGCTCATCGCTCAGCTTCTGCGCCTGTTGCAGCCAGGGATGGCTCATGATCATCTCTTTGGCCTCAGTCGACAGGTCGGTCGTCGCGGCGGCCCAATTCAGCTGTTGTTCGTTCGTCGTTAGCTTGCTGCTGAAAACCTCGGAGGCATCGGTCTTGGCGCTGCTCGCAGTGGCGGCAGAGGTGAGGGTTAGATCCCCATCCACCTGGCCAACCGAGGACAACGTGGCGACCACCGGACTGGTGGTGACCGGAGTAGACACGGGTGGCGCATCGACCGACTGTGCCAAAGGCGAGGTAGAACTGGCGTTAGATACGTTAGTCAACATAGGGATGAGTCTTCAAAAGATGGAGAGTAAGGAATGAAGACAATACCTACGCGCGCGCTCATCAACTTTCAGAAAATGATTTTTCCCCTACGCGGATTGGCTTTTGAGCCCAAGCGAATCCACTAACATTGCGGGCATCCCGCTGATGCCTTCCCCCTACCGTTATCTTCCCGCGCGGCCCTCAGTCGTCATCTTCACGCGCAGTCCTCAGTCGTCATCTTCACGCGCAGCGTGGAGATCCAGGCTTTTCGCTGGCGATGCCGCAAGTCCGCTGGATCCCCGCCGCTGCGCGGCGAGGATGACGGTGTGTGGTGGCGGCGAGAATGACGGGTGAGGGGGCTCACCCCAACAGGGAATCCAGACGATCAAGCAATACTGGCGCGGGTTGGTCGCGCCACACGCCGCGACCCGAGGCGTCAAGCCCGCGCATAAAGAGGTAGCGTACCCCGGCAAAACGCGCATCGAAGTCCACGCCGCGCGAGCGCAGATAACGGCGCAGCGCGACACTATAGATCAAGTACTGCAGGTAATAGTGTTCGCACGCAATCGACTGCGCCAACGACTCGGGACCATAGTCAGCCTGGGTCGCGCCCAGATAATTCGATTTGTAATCCACCAGGTAGAAGCACCCGTCGGCTTCGAACACCAGATCGATAAATCCCTTGAGAAAGCCCTGCAGCGTTTTGAAATTCAAGCCCTGCGCCGCCTGACGCAATGCCGGGTCCAGACCATGCTCCTCGGCCGCCAACAGTGCGATCAAAGCGCCGGCTTGCAACCGTCCCACCGGTAGCATGAACTCCAGCTCGACCAGGCGTTTGTGCGGAGCAACCCGCGCCAGCCGCACCCCGGGGTCGAGTTGTGCGTCGAGAGTGCGTTCGATCAAATCGCTGGCGGCTGGCGCGCACGCTGGGTCAAAACCGAAAGACACCACGCTTTCTTGCACCGCGACCTGAATCTCGGCGCGCGGCGCGGTGAAATCAATGCGTTCCAGTATCGCGTGCAAACAGGTGCCGGCGCGCGCGCCACGTGGAAACGGCAGCAGGCCCGAGGCGGTTTCGAGTGGCAGCGGCTCCAGAACACCGTGATCGTGGTCCGGCCGTTCGCGTTCGGGTGAGCCATGCTGCGCCAAGCCGGTAAAACTGGATACGCGCCACGGAGTGTAGAGCGCGCGTGGAAACTTAAGCGCGGCCCACGGGGTGTCGCACGGCCGGTCGGGCGCCATGGGTCCGGCCGACTCTTCCGGCAGCAGCCGCGCCGCCGCGCCCAAGGCGGCGGAAAACCGCTGCAGATCGGTGTACACCGTCGCCGCGCTTAAGCTGGTGACATCTTCAAGTGCGATCGACGGCGCGGTATGCAGCAGCCAGGACAGCGCCGCGGTTTCCATTTTCTGCACCCAACCCCAGGCGACGTATTGCCGGTGTTGCGCGCGGGTCAGCGCCACATAGGCCAGTCGCAGCTTTTCCGCCAGCAATTCACGGCTCGCCGCCTGCTTGACCTCATCGGTCACTAGAGCATCCGGCGTCAGCCAGGAGCCATCGGCGCGATGGCTGCGCCAAAAAGCGGTGTCGCGCCGCTCCAGCGCGCCGTCCCACAGAAACGGACAAAACACGATCGCGTATTGCAAGCCCTTGGCGCTATGCACTGTGGCAATCTTGACCAGCGAGGCATCGCTTTCCAGGCGCAGCTGCGCCTCTTCCGCCGCGCGCGGCGCGCTCACCTGGCGTTGAAACCAATCCAGTAACGGCACCATCCCGCCACGGGTTTCGCTCTCTTTTTGCAGTAACTCGGCCAAATGCGCCAAGTTGGTCAAGCGGCGTTCGCCATCGGGCAAGGGCAGTAGGCGCTGCGCCAACCCCTGGCGCGCGAAAAACTGGCGCCACGCCGCCATGAAACCCCGCTCGCGCCAGCGTTGATGATCGTCCGCGTGCGCCGCCAGCAAGCCTTCCCACCCGCTCTCGTCATCCTGACTTCGCTTGAGTTGATCCGCGCGCCAGCCGATCAGTTCGGTGGTCAGGGCCAGGCGTAAGCGGCTTTCATTGCCGGGCTCGGCCCAGGCGTTCAACAACTGCAGCAACTCTTGCGCCTCGCGGCTGGCATAAACGCTGTCCTGAGTCAGCGCCACGCTGGGAATATTCAGATCAGACAGAGACTGCCGGATCAAATCCCCCTGACGATGGCTGGCCACCAGCACCGCAATATCGCCGCCACACAGTGGCCGCCGCGCGCCAGCACGCACCAGGCTAGCGTGTCCGGAGCGCGCGAGCGCCAGCAAGCGTGCAATTTCGGCGGCCGAGCTCAGTGCCGCGCGTTTGCCAGCCTGCTGCTTACTGGCCCCCTTGGCGCTATCGGTAAAATCCAGCCACTGCCAATTAAACGGCGCCCGATCGTCATCAATCTCCAGCCGTTGATCGCTGGCGGCCTGTGCCGCGACCGGCTGAAAGCTGATTTCAGGTAACACAAAAGGCTCGGGTCGCGCGAACAAAGCATTGACCGACGCGACCAGCGGCGCTTGCGAGCGGCGGTTACTGTCTAGCGTATAGCGATGCACCGCATCTTCACGCGCCGCAAGATAAGCAAAGATGTCCGCGCCACGAAAGCTGTAGATCGCCTGCTTCGGGTCGCCGACCAAAAACACCGGCCGTTGTTCGGCGACAAAGCACGACTGAAAAATATGATATTGAATCGGATCGGTATCTTGAAACTCATCGATCAGCGCCACTTTGAAGCTGGCCGCCAACTGGCGCGCCAGCGCCGGCCCGCGCTCCGGTTCGGATAGGGCCGCGTCCAGATCGGTCAGTAAATCGTCAAAACTGCGCTTGCGCTCGTCCTGACGGCGGCGCGCCATTTCTTCGGCGATCCAGTCAATTAAATCCAGCTTGAGGCGGGTGACTTCCAACTCGACCGCCAAGGCATACGCATCCCAGGCCGCGAGCCAATCGGCCACGCGCGCGAAGGCCGGGTGCTCGGGCGCGCTAAACCCTTTATTAGCCCCTTTGGCCAAAGCAGTGGGTGTCAGTTTATCGAGTAATTGTCGTTCGTCGCGCGTCAGCGATGGCACGCGCTCCGGGGTCGCCAGCAGAGCGGTCAGACACTGGCGCAGTTTGGCTTGATGCTCTGGACCATAGGAACGGGCATTCATACCTTTAGTCTCAAGCAGGCATTGCAACGCGGCCAGGCAACTTTCGGAATCTCGTGCTAACGCGCGCCAATCTTGATCCAGACGCGCGCTCGCGCGAGTCAAGCCTCCAGCGTCCGGCCGATCCACCTTGAGGTAAGGTTTGGCCAAAAACGGCCGCACTTGGGCCAGCCAGGCGTCAGGCGTTTCACCTCGCGTCGATAACACACGCGCCAGCAACTCATCGTGCACCACCTGTCGTCGCCAAAAATCATCGGCGGCGGACAACAGACGTTCACTATCGTCCTGCATCAGTTCGGCACTGAAACTTTGGCCTGACTCGAACGCGGCGTCGGTCAGCGCGCGCTGGCAAAAACCATGAATGGTATAGATCGCCGCGGTATCGAACCCCGCTAGCGCCACATTCAGACGCGCCTCGGCCGCGGCGCGCAACGCGCCTGGCGGGTGGCGCTCCGCCATCGCCAATAAAAACGGATCGTCGCTGGCCTTGCCGGCCAAGACCAGACTTAACTCATGCAAACGCTGGCGCAGCCGCGCGCGCAGCTCGGCGGTGGCCGCCTTGGTATAAGTCACCACCAGCACCTGGTCGATATTCGGCACGCTACCCACTGCGTCCGGCTCCAGCAGCAAGCGGGTATAGAGCGCGGCGATGGTCCAGGTCTTGCCGGTGCCGGCCGAGGCTTCGATCAAGTTAACGCCATCGAGTGGACAATTCAGCACATCCAATGGACTCATGCGTCCTCCTTTGATGAGTCCAGAGCCGCGATCATCGGCAACAACAAAATTTGCGCCAGTTGTTCAAACAAGGGATCGGTCAGCGGGGCTTGATGACGAAACGCCAGGGCAATCGCCGGCTCGTCTTTTTGTGGAAATTTGCCGTCGAACAAGGGGTCCCACTCCGCCAGGGCTTTCTGCAACGCCACCTCGCGCGCTTCGGGCGCCTGGGCCAGATGACGGGCATACGCCAGACTAGCTCGCGGAAAAAACGGCAATGGCAGGCTTTGTCCCTGACGCCAGAACGCCAGCCAGGGGCGCAGCAGTTCAAGGGCGTCATCGCGCCCGCGCAAGCGGTAGAGCCCATCTTGCGCATACAGTTCGGATAAGGGTTCGACCCCCTCTGGCCGGCTGGCGCACAACACCAGGTGAGACAACCACAGTTCGATCTGCCGAGCGGCAAACGCCGGTCGCGCCTCGACTTGCTGCCGCCCCGAAGCGCGCAGCCCGGGCAAGGTACCGACCAGGGGCAGGCCCTCGATGCACAGCCGCACTGGGTGCGGCGGCAGTACCGGCTGGCGCAGACTGTCAGGCAGGCGCGCGGCAAAGCGCGCGCCCAGGCGCAGCTCTTCATCCAGCCAGGCCAGACCGAGCGCCGCCGGCGGCAAATAGCCTCCACCCTGAATTTCGTCCTTGAGCACGGCCTCTGGCCGGGCATGCAACCAGCCGTCCAGCACGCGATCGAGCACCACTTGGCGCGCATCGCGATCCAGTTCGAAGGGTTCACGCTCCAACTGGGGCGCGCGCGCCGCGCCCAAACGAATGCCAAGCTGCTCGGACAACCAGGCGCGCCCAGGCAAACGCCAGAACCACAGCAGCTCTTCGAGCCTAACCTCGCCCGCCGGCACCAGCCCCGGCAAGGGCGCGGCAAATGGCACTGCGGCGACGCGCGCCTCTGCCAGCGCCAGGGCGTAACTGGGTTCATAACTGGCCAGACGCGGATCAACTCCGTCATAGCAGGCCGGCGCGAACGGTTGCAGCGGATGAGCCAGGCGCAGCTGTTGCGGGTTGGCGCCCATGGCGGTCAACACATCGATCATCTCGGACAGCAAGGCCGACGGCGGTAGCTCTTCATTGCTGCGCGCCGACAAACCGACATACGACAGATAGAGTTTGTCGCGCGCCGACAGCAATGCTTCGAGAAACAGATAGCGGTCGTCGAAACGACGCGAGCGGTCGCCACGCCGTGGGTGTTGCGCCACCAGATCGAAGCTGACCGAGCGCTCGTCGCGCGGATAAGCGCCATCGTTCATGCCGATCAGGCACAAAATACGGAACGGGATCGATCGCATCGGCACCATGGCGCAAAAGGTCACGCCACCGGTCAGAAAACCATCGGACGAGGCTTGCGCCAGGCGACGCGCCAACCAATCGCGCACCACTGGCAGGCAGAGCGCGCCATGAAACTGAGCCAAGCGAGTTTCATTGTCGAGCGTGGCGATCGCCTGACGCAGGGTATCCAGCGCATCCTCTTCACTTTCATCCGGCTGCAGTAGAGCATCGACCGCGTCAAGCAGGCGCTGGCACCAGACGGAAGCTGGCGCGGGCTGACGCCAAGATTGCGCCAGGGATTCCAGTTCAGCATAGAGCGCGCTAAAGCGCACCAGAGTGTCTACTTGACTGCCTGTCGTCAGCGTCAGCGGCAGCAGATCGTCAAACAGAGGGCTGCCGCGCTCGGCCATGGCGGCGGGCAATACACTGCCGAGCAACAGCCGGTCCAGTCCCCAGCGCCAGGTAAAGCCGGGGTCGGGTGGCAGCCCCAGTTCGGCCTTGTGCGCGGCGTCGCGCCCCCAGCGTATCGCCGCGCGCCGTACCCAGTCTTGAATCGTCGGAACCTCTTCGCTGCTCAGGCCAAAGCGGCGCAACAGCGCCGGACAATCCAGCAGCGCCAAAACCGACTCCGCGGCAAAGCGTGAATCGGCCAGATCCATCAACGCGCTAAAGGTTGCCAGCAACGGCACCTGACGCTCGATGCGCCGGTCGGCAATGCTGTAGGGAATATTGGGCGCATCGGCGCGCGCGCCAAACACGGCGTCGATATACGGGGCGTAACTATTGATATCCGGTGTGAGCACCGCGACATCCGCCGGCGTCAAACCGGGGTCGGCGGCGAAATAGGCCAGCAGCTTATCTTTCAGGACCTCAAGTTCGCGCATCGCGCCATGCGTGGCGTGCAGTTCGATCGAATGGTCGTCCGGCGCCAGCGCCCGCGCTTCTGGCACTTCAAGCTGCAAGATATCGCGCTGCAAGCGCGCCAGCAGGTGATCCTGTTCCGGCGCGCTAAATGCCTCATGACTCGCGGGCAGCGCCTCGGACACCAGATCGAAGAAGTCGCGGCCCTGCTTGCCCAGAGTCGCCAGCAAGGGATGATCGGGTTCGACATCCAGCCCTTGCCCGCTCAGTTTTAATTGACCGCGCACATCGACGATATTGCCCCAGTACTCCTGGCAGGGGTTGAGCAGAAACAGGCAGACATCGGTCAATTCGGCCAGGCGTTTGACCAGCGCCAAATACATCGGCGCCAAACTGGCGATACCGAACAGGGTAATCCGTTCCGGCAGCATCTCAGCCGTCAACGCGGGCAGAAACGTATCCAGCATCTGAACTCGGTGCACGCCGGGAACCTGTTGCGCCATCAAGCGCCACAACGCCGCCTGCCAGGCCTCATCGGCGCCCAGACCCAGTAGCTGTCCGCTTTCCCAAGCACGAATCCAGTCGGGGCGAAACACCAAGTATTGGTCAAAAATATCAGCCACCCGCCCCGCCAACTCGAACGCAGCGCGCTCGCCTCCCTCCAAATAGCGCGCCAGCGGCGCGAATTCGCGCGCGTTGAGGGTCGGCAGCAGCGCCATTAAGCGCCAGGTCAGGATTTCGGGAGCAAAAGCCGACTGCTGCGGCAAATCTGGCAGCGCCTGGCGCATCAGGGTCCAGGCATAGCCCGCTGGCAGCACAAATTCGAAGTGGGCCGCGATGCCGGTGGCGCGCGCCGTTGCCAGCGTCACCCAGCGCCCCATCCCGCGGCTTTGCACCATCACCACTTCGGGGTGAAAAGGGTCGGACAGAGGCACGGCACGGATCATGCCGGTAAACAGATCACCTAGGCGTTCTAACCGATTGGACTGATATAAGTGCAGCATGGGAATGAAGGATCGCTCGTGGACGGCTGGCTTGAGTGTAACATTAGGGACCTTTTGAACAAGTTATTTGCGGCGGCGTCATGCATCTCTATTTAGTTCTGAAACACAGCCACATCGGCTTCGCGCTGACCTCGATTGCGCTGTTCATCCTGCGCGGCACCCTAATGCTGCGCGGCTCCAGGCATCTGACGAACCGCTGGCTGCGCATTCTGCCGCATGTGGTCGATACCCTGCTGCTCAGTTCGGCCCTGGCATTGGCGCTACTGATGCACTACGACCCGCGCCAGCTGCCGTGGCTCATGGCTAAAATCATTGCGGTCGTGGCTTATATTTTGCTCGGCAGCGTGGCGCTCAAACGCGGGCGCACGCAGGCCGCGCGCGGCGCGGCCTTTGCCGCCGCCTTGTGTGTACTGGTTTATATCGTCAGCGTGGCCATCAGCAAACAGGCCTGGCCGTTTTGAACATGATCTAGTTAGAAAGGGGGAGGAACACGACGCGTCAGTCGCTTGTTGACGCAGAACAAACCGATGGCATGCGGGCTCTGCTACCCTCCTACGGTTTATCCTAAATGCCTAAAAGCGCCATGACAGCAACCCATACTCTGCCTGAATTGGTCTGCCCCGCAGGCAGTCTACCCGCGCTAAAAGCCGCCGTGGACAACGGCGCCGACACGGTTTATCTCGGATTGAAAGACGCCACCAACGCGCGTAATTTCGCCGGCCTGAATTTTGACGACAAGTCCGCCAGCGAGGGTATTCGCTACGCCCATGATCGCAAGCGCAAGATTCTGATGGCGATCAACACCTATGCCCAGGGCGCGGATATCAGCCGCTGGAAACGCGCGGTGGACCATGCCGCCGACCTGGGCGTCGACGCGGTGATTCTGGCCGACCTCGGTCTGATGGACTATGCGGTCAAGCACCATCCAGAGCTACGTTTGCATCTCTCGGTACAGGGCTCGGCCACCCACTATGAAGCGATTAATCTGGCGCGCGATCTGTTCGGAATTCGGCGCGCGGTTCTGCCGCGGGTGTTGACACTGGATCAGGTCAAACACGTGATTGAGCATACCGAAGTCGAGATTGAGGTATTCGGGTTTGGCAGCCTGTGCGTCATGGTTGAGGGTCGCTGCCTGCTCTCCTCCTATGCGACCGGCGAATCACCCAATACCCATGGCGTCTGCTCACCTGCGCGTTTCGTACGCTGGGAACATGGTGAGAAGCAGCTCAACGCGCGCCTCAACGATATTTTGATCGACCAGTATGGCAAAGATGAAGCCGCGGGCTACCCGACCCTGTGCAAGGGACGCTTTGCCGTGGGCGGCGAAACCTATTACGCCCTGGAAGAGCCGACCAGCCTGAATATTCTATCCATGCTGCCGGAACTGATCTCCATCGGAGTTTCCGCCATCAAGGTAGAAGGCCGACAACGCAGTCCGGCCTACGTGGCCCAAGTAACGCGCACGCTGCGCGAAGCGCTGGATGCCGCGCGCGACGCACAACGCTTCAGCGTGCGCCCCAGCTGGCAGACTGCGCTGGACAAGGTTTCCGAAGGACATCAGCAAACGCTGGGTGCCTATAACCGGCCCTGGAAGTAAGCGAAGAAACGATGAATACATTAAATTTAGGACTGACCTTGGGACCGCTGCAGTTTTTCTGGCCGCGCGAACAAGTGATGCAGTTTTATCGCGCCGCGGTCGAACTGCCACTGGATACGATTTACTTGGGGGAAGTGGTTTGCGGCCGACGCCAGCAGCTACGCACCCAGGATTGGATCGAGCTGGCACAAGAATTAAGTCTCGCGGGCAAACGCTGTGTGTTGTCGGCTCAGGCCTTGATTGAAAGCGAATCCGATCTGAAACGCTTGCGCAAGCTGATTGACAACGGGCAAGTCGGTATCGAGGCCAACGATCTGGGCGCGGCTAAATTGGCGCGCGATAGCCAGGTGCCGTTTGTCGCCGGCCCTTATCTGAATATCTACAATGCCGAGACACTGGCGCTGTTCCAACGGCTGGGGGCTTACCGCTGGCTACCACCGCTGGAGATGACCCGCGACACCTTGAGCGAGATTATCGCTCAAGGTGTCGCGGTGGAAACCGAAGTATTCGCCTGGGGAAAATTGCCGCTAGCCTTCTCCTCGCGCTGCTTCACCGCCCGTCATTACAACTTGAGCAAGGACAGTTGCGAGTTCCGCTGCCTCGAGCACGCGGACGGGATGCTGCTCAGCACGCGCGAAAACCAAGAGTTTCTGACGATCAATGGCATTCAGACCATGTCGGCCGAATGCCAATCGCTCTTACCCCATCTGGCCGATATGGCGCAAATCGGGGTCAGCGCGGTGCGCATCAGTCCGCAGTCCGAAGGTGTGGCGGAAATTGTGCGGGCATTTGCCGATGAAATCGCCGGCAACCACTGCGACAGCCAGCGCCTGAACCATTTACAACAACTGGCCGGCGGGTCTTGGGTCGACGGCTACTGGCGCGGCCAGGCCGGGATTGTCCATCTGCAAGAGGCTGAATATGCGCGTACCTGACCTGACCATTCCCGCCATGCTGAGCAAGATTTTGACCCGCTTGCCAGCTAAACCTCCTGCTTTTGTGCTGGTTGGCGCACTGAATCAATTGATTCGCCGCGACATTTTACCGGCGGATATGAGCCTGCTGGCGGGGCGCCGCTTTGAAGTTCGGATTTTGGACGCGGGGATGTCGTTGCGCCTTGGCGCAACCGATTCCGGTTTTTGCGTCGACACGTCGAACCTTGAGCCAGACCTGCGCTTTAGCGCTCAGGCTGCGGATTTCGCGCGCATGATGCTGCGCGAGGAAGACCCGGATACGCTGTTCTTCAATCGTAAACTGATGATCGAAGGCGATACCGAGTTGGGGTTGATCGTCAAGAACCTGCTGGATAGCGTGGACTGGAGCAATACGCCGATCGCGCGCTTTATGGCGGCGTAAGCTTAAGACTTGCGGGTATCTGTTGGGATTCGCTACGCTCATCGCCAACCTACATGTCGCGGTCAATATGTAGGTTGGGGGTGAACCGCAGGCGAACCCCAACAGTTTCGGGGTTACAGTCCCAAGCGATCGCGCGTCGCGTAATACCAGGCGCCCAGGGTCAATAGCGGCACACGCAGCATGCGCCCGCCCGGGAAGTTGTAATGCGGCAAGCGGGCAAACACATCGAGCCGCTCGCTCTGACCCTGGATCGCGTCCGCCAGCAGGTTCCCAGCCAAATGGGTATAAGTCACACCATGGCCGCTGCAACCTTGCGAGAAGTACACATTGCTGCCTAGACGCCCCGCCTGCGGCAAGCGCGACAAGGTCAGTAAGAAATTCCCAGTCCAGGCATAGTCGATGCGCACGTTGGCCAACTGCGGGAAGGTTTTTTGCAGATTAACGCGAATCATGCGTTCGATGGTGGCGTCCTCGCGCGCGCCATACACCGTGCCACCACCGTACAACAATCGATGGTCGGCGCTCAAACGGTAATAGTCGAGCAGATAATTGCAGTCTTCCACACAGTTGTCTTTTGGCAGCAAGGAGTGCGCCATTTCTTCCGATAACGGCTCGGTGGCGATCATCTGAGTGCCGCAAGGCAGGCTCTTTTCCGCCAATTCCGGCACTAAATTCCCCAGATAGGCATTACCGGCGACAATCACGAATTTGGCGCTGACATGCCCTTCGGCGCAATGCACCACAGCGGGCTGGCCTTGCTCCATGCGCAGCACCGGCGACTGTTCATAAATTTTACCGCCGAGCGACTCAAACGCCGCCGCCTCGCCCAAGGCCAGGTTAAGCGGGTGCACATGGCCGCCCCAATGATCAAGCAGCGCGCCGACATAGCGGTCAGAACCGACCACGCCAGGCATGTCGCTCGCGGACAGGAGCGAAAGACCGGTGTGGCCATAGCGCTCCCACAACGCTTTTTTATGCGTCATTTCATCCAGCTGTTTACTGGTCAGCGCGGCGAAAATATTGCCCGGTTTCAAATCGCAGGCAATCCCATAACGCTCAACCCGGTCGCGAATGATGCGCGCGCCTTCAAACGCCATAGAGCCCATCTGCCCGGCGACTTCGCGGCCATAACGACGCTCGATAACATCCATGTCCCGGCTGTAGCTATTCACAATCTGGCCGCCATTGCGTCCCGATGCGCCAAAGCCGACCCGCGCGGCTTCCAGCACCACGACCTTATAACCCTTTTCAGCCAACGACAGCGCGGCCGAGAGGCCGGTATAACCGGCGCCGATCACACAGACATCACAGGAATGCGCGCCTTGCAGCGCCGTGCGCTTCGGGGCGGCACTCGCTGAGGCCGCATAATAGGATTGAGGATATTCAACAGCCTGACTCATACGCACTTTCTCCAAAAATTGCCGCCGGGCGACATGCCATGCGCATCATCATCTTAACGTTTAATATATTGAACGTGCCAGCACAAAAAAATAGCCACTCGCTTTGAGTGGCTGTTTTTCAAATCACGACAACGCAGTACGTTCGCCGCCTTGGCTAAATTCCGCTTTGCAACTTGACCGCCTTGCGCTTATCCGACAAATCCAGACCAGGCAAATCGGCAATGATATCAGGGTGTTCAGACAGTTTTTCCACCACAAAATCAACAAATACCCGAGTGCGCGGAGCAATGTGATCACGATGCGGAAAGCAAATGTAGATCGAGCGTTCCAGTGAAACCATATCGGTCAGCACCGCTTCCAACTCACCGGAGCGAATGTGGTGCACCACTTCATGGCCAGGCAGTTGCGCCACGCCCATGCCCAAGCGCGCCAATTCGCTAACCGCTTCCATCTCGTTAAGCGTATAGGTGCCACTGACTTCCAGGGGAATCCGTTCGCCTGAACGGTCGAACTCCCACTTGAACAGGCGGCCCGAGGTCGGAAACTGAAAATTGATGCAATCGTGGCTCGCTAAATCTTCCGGCTTTTCCGGTCGACCATGCTCGTCCCAGTAGCGTGGCGCGGCCACAACATACAGGGGCATTTGCGCCAAGTTGCGCGCGACCAGACGAGAATCCGGCATCATGCCGGTGCGCACGCCAACATCATAGCCATCTTCGACCAAATCACTAAAGTTGTCGTCAAGTCCGAAGAAAACTTTGATTTTAGGATACAGATCGCAGAACTGTTCCATCAGCGGCAAAATGAAACGCCGACCAAACGAATTGGGCATGCTGACCCGTAGATGTCCAGCGGGCTCATCGCGGCTAGCTTTGAGCTGATTAATCGCCGAATCGAGATTATTTACCGGGCCGCGACATTGCGCGTAAAACCGGCGCCCATCCTCGGTCAAGGTCAATTGCCGCGTGGTACGGTTGAATAACCGTACTTCAAGCTCTTGTTCAAGCCGGGCTATGCTCTGACTGATCGCGGCGGGAGAGACTCCCAGTTTACGCGCGGCATCGGAAAAGCTGCCATTTTCAGCAGTGGTCATGAAGACCATTAACGCTTTTAAGGTATCCATAACTCTGAGGTAGTCCAGTGGTCAGCCGGGCTCCCATGCCTACTCATATGGCATGCATAAACCGTGCTAACGTCATTATTCAATGAAACTTCTTAAAAAAGTCTACGCCAAGATTAGTTGTTATTAAAGCAAAAACTAACAACACTATCTGAAATGACTTACTTCAGTATCAGAATTAACTCTATATTAAATATGAACTCATGTCGCGTAGCGGCCTTTAGCACGCGGGCATTCGGATAACAAAGCCCCTCATGCACCCCAAATGCATCAAGATCTACCCCAGTACCACAGATCAGCGGCATTGCAGCGCGCCGTGTCGGTGTCCGCTTCATCTGAAAGACAAAACCCGCAACACCTATGCGGCTCGGCTCATTGGTCTGATTTCAATCAGAGCGAAACAAAAGGAAACATAAACCACAGCGAATGCCCTTATGCAGCAATAAATTAGCATCTCATGTCTTTAAATATTAAATTTCACTAAATTAATTTCCAAACCACCCCTGTTCTACAAGACAGGCACCATTTTCGCCAAATCACGCGCTTGCCCAAAGCACGATGCCATATGCTCTGCTATCATTTTTGAATCAAAACTATAAAATCCAAGGCGAGCCAGCTCATGACACCTGCGCACATGATTGATATACGGCCATTGCCGCAAGGGCTCAGCGCCGCGCGGCAACAGATGCTTCTTGAGTGGATCCACCTGGTTGGCCACGTCGAAGAAGAATCTCAACTCAAAAGCTTTCTGGATGCGCTTAACCGGCAAATCCCAGCGGAGCATATGGTTCTGGCGCTCGGACGTCTGAATCAGAGCCGACACCTGCAGAAGCTGGAGAAGCTGATCAACGTCAACTACCCGCTGGGCTGGGTCGAACATTACATGCAAGAGAATTTCGCCAATTGCGATCCGATTCTGCACACGCCCATGGGCAATGCGCCGGTTTTCTGGAAAGAGACCTTTGCCTATGCCAAAAGCCCATTGGAAAAGCGCTTCATCGCCGAGGCGCAGTCGTTCGGACTCGGTACCGGCGTCAGTTTTAGCGCGGTGTCGCCGCAACAGAATGTCGCTTGCCTGATTTCAGTCACCGGAGAGGAGGTGGCGCGCGACATGCAACTGGTGGAAATGATGAATAGTCTGGTGCCCCACTTGCACCATGCCATGCTGCGCGTCGCCAACCTGGTTCCCATGTCGCCATCGGCGATGCTGCTTTCCAATCGCGAATACGATATTTTCCATTGGATGAGTCGTGGCAAAACCAATTGGGAAATTGCCACGATTCTGGAAATTAGCGAGCGTACGGTTAAATTTCACGTCGCCAACATCATCCGCAAGCTCAATGCAAATAATCGGACCCATGCAATCGTTCTTGGACTACAACAGGGGTTACAGATCCCGATCGCAGCCAATGGATAAACGCCGGCGTCGCCTGACTCCAATCCAGGTACCCCGCTTGTGATATGACGCCACCATCCAAGGCGCGCGCCGGGCCGATGGCAAAGGCGGGAAAGCCCATGCGCAGGATGTGTCGGAAAAACGACGGCTCGACCACAAAATACATCCAGCGCACCTGTTGCGCCTGCGACCACTGATACAGATTGAAATACAGCAGTTGGGCCGCCACTTCAGAGCGTCGGCCATCGGCCCCCTGGCCGACGGCGAAGCGAGTAATCTCGGCGCTATCCTCACCCTTATGCAGCGTCCAGCCTTGGGGCAATAGCGCTAGAAACTCGTGTTCCAGCATAAAATCATGACGCCCAAGCGTCAGGCGCACTGAACCCACGACTTGGTTGTGAACTGAAACCGCGTAATTATCCGAGATGGGATCGTAATCGTCTCGGTCCGACCCATCCTGCGACTCGGGCAGCCAGCGCAACTCTTCGCGAAAAATCCGGTGACGAAAGCGCATCAGCTCGGTTTCCTTGCGTCCGCCACGTACTTTTTCCAGTACATAACCCTCACGCGCCATAGAATAAACAAGCGACATGGCCATTAACCTCATTAAAGTGTAGGAAAATGACACTCTAATGAGACAAGCACCCGAGCAAATCTGACCTTTCTTACAGCACGAAATACACCTACCTGTCTAAAAGTTCAGCTATAATTAGCTCCCCTTGTAGCCTGATCCATTCTTTCCCGTCACATGCGCCTACGGTGGCAGTGGCGATTCGGACCCGGACCAATACGGAATTTTTCCTTGAGATTCATCACGATAGCTTCAGCGAATTCGTGAATTTGAGTCCTTTTGTAGTAGAATTAGTGTCTTTGCTCGATATAAGGCCCACCACATGAAGCATTCCTTTCCCCCGCTGATGATCCGCGGTCGCGCATTACTGCCTATCGTACAAGGCGGGATGGGGGTCGGCATTTCGGCAAAAAGCCTCGCTGGCAGCGTGGCGCACGAAGGCGCTGTCGGCACGATTGCCAGTATCGATTTGCGTCACTTGCATTCCGATCTGATGGAACAATCGGCCCACGCCCATGGGCAGGTTGATCTTGACCGCCTGAACCTGATCGCGCTGGATCGCGAGATTAAAGGCGCGCTTGAACGCGCCGATGGGCACGGCATGGTGGCAGTCAACGTGATGAAAGCCGTTGACTCCCATGCCGCGTATGTTCGCCAAGCGTGTGAATCCGGCGCGCAAGCCGTGGTCATGGGCGCGGGCCTGCCGCTCGATTTACCCGACATGACCGCGGATCATCCCAATGTGGCCTTGATCCCGATTCTGTCCGAGTCGCGCGGCATCAACATCGTACTCAAGCGTTGGATGAAGAAAAACCGCCTGCCCGATGCGATTGTCATCGAGCACCCCGCGCACGCGGGCGGTCACTTGGGCGCGGCGACCATTAACGATTTGAACCAAGAACGCTTCGACTTCCGTCGCGTACTGGAAGAAACCTTCGAAATTTTCCGCACCCTTGATCTGGAGCGCGAGCGCATTCCACTGATCGTGGCCGGCGGGATTAACAGCTTCGAAAAAGTAAAAAGCTTCATTAGCGAGCTGGGCGCCTCCGCGGTACAGCTTGGCACCTCATTCGCGATTACTCGCGAGGGTGACGCGCATATCGACTTTAAGCGCACGCTGGCCAATGCGCGACCGGAAGACATTGTCGAATTCATGAGTGTGGCGGGCCTGCCGGCGCGCGGTGTATTGACACCGTGGCTGAAGAGCTATCTGAAACGTGAAGAAAAGCTGCAAGCTAATGCCAAGGCTGATCCGCGTCGCTGCACCCAAGCGTTGAACTGCCTGGCGGTTTGCGGTCTGCGCGATGGCTTGTCCAAGGTCGGCCAATTCTGTATTGACCTCAAGTTATCCGCGGCCTTCCGTGGCGAGGTGAGCAAGGGCTTGTTCTTCCGTGGCGCCGACCCGCTGCCGTTTGGCCACGCAATGCGTAGCGCGCGCGAAACCATTCAATATTTTCTGACGGGTGAATTTCCGGAAGATCTGGAACTTTCGCTCTGACCTTAGTCAATTCCACTCAAGCCCCGCTGCCGCTAAGCGGGGCTTTTTGTTACAGTGTCAGGTCGCACTTACACTAGCATATCGACTGGCCATGACTGTTTTCCAATCCTGTAACCCCGCTACCGGTGAAGTGGTTTTTTCCCGCGAGCCGTGGGCACGCGCAGAACTCGGCGCCTGTATCACTCGTCTGAAGTCGGCGCAAAAATCTTGGGCCACGCTAACGGTCGAGCAACGCGCCTCACGCATGATGATGCTGGCCGACACGCTGACCCAACAACGCCAGACACTGGCGGATTGTGTCACGTTGGAAGTTGGCAAGCGCACGGCGGAATGTCTGGCTGAAATCGACAAATCGGTGCAACTGATTCGCTATTACGCCACCCTGGCCCCCAGTCTGTTACAGAGCATGAACATCCCGACGCAGGCCAGCAGAAGCGGCGTGGCGTTTGAGCCCTTGGGTCTAGTCCTGGCGATTATGCCGTGGAATTACCCGATCTGGCAGGTGTTGCGCTTTGCCGTTCCCGCGTTGATGGCCGGCAATGCCTGCCTGGTCAAACCAGCGCCAGTGGTACCACAAAGTACGCAAAAACTGCTGGATTGCGTGCACGCCAGCGGTCTCGAAGTGCTGGATATCGCCTGGATCGATCATGAACAAGTGGAAGAAGCGATTCAGGGCGCCGATGCCGTGGCTTTTACCGGATCAACCCAAACCGGTCGCCATATCGCCAGTCTCGCCGGTCGGCACCTGAAGAAAACCGTATTAGAGTTGGGCGGTAGCAACCCGTTTATCGTGCTGGCCGATGCCGATGTCGCCGCCGCGGCCCGCGAGGCGGTGCATTCGCGCTTTCGCGATGCCGGCCAATCGTGCAATGCGGCCAAACGCATGATTGTAGTACCCGCGATCGCCGAAGAATTTATCGCCCTGATGACCCGCGAGGCCGCGGCGCTACGCCCCGGACTGCCGACCGACCCGGCCACCACACTGGCGCCACTGACGCGCGCCGATTTGCGTTCGGCATTGCATGCGCAAGTTGAAGATGCGCGCGCGCACGGCGCGCATCTGCTGTTGGGCGGCACCATTCCCGACGGGCCGGGCTTCTACTATCCGGCCACGATGCTGGACCATGTCAACCCAAACTGCCGCGTCTACCATGAAGAAGTATTTGGTCCGGTCGCCAGCATTCTGCGGGCGCGCGACGATCAGGACGCGATCCGATTGGCCAATGACACGCCATTTGGACTGGGCGCCGCGATCTACAGCCATGATACCGAATATGCCTGGGAGCTAGCGCGCCAAATCGAAGCCGGCAGTGTTTTCGTCAACCGCCACACCAGTTCGGACTTGCGCCTGCCATTTGGCGGCGTCAAAGCGTCTGGTTATGGACGCGAGCTGTCGGAATTTGGCTTATACGAATACGTTAACGTCAAAACCTACTGGCAGAAATGAGCGCATGAAGGCTAGCTTACTCAGCTTATTATTGTTGCCGCTGTGTACCTATTTCGCACTGATCGCATTCGCGCCTCGGGTTTTGGCCTGGCGCTGCTTGGGCATCCCCCTGTCGCTGCTCTTGGCGTTTGGACTGATCTGGTTGGGTTTTCTGGTGACGCTACTTTATGTGCGCCAGACCAACCGCCAAAGCGAGGGTAAGCCGTGAGCCTGAGCCAACTCGCGCTGCCCGTCATTGTGCTGGCGACGCTACTGATCACGCTCTGGGCGCGCCGTCAGACACAAAGCGTAAGACAATTCTATGCGGCCGGACAGCGGGTCAAGGGCTGGCAGAATGGACTCGCGCTGGCGGGCGATTATCTGTCGGCGGCGGCGTTTCTCGGCGCAGCCGGACTGGTGCTCAGCCAAGGCTACGATTCACTGATTTACGCGGTCGCCACCCTCGCGGGCTGGCCCTTGCTGCTGATGTTATTGGCGGAAAAACTGCGTGAGCAAGGCTGCTACACCGTAGCGGATGTGTTGGCCCGACGGTTTCCACAGACCTCGGTACGCCTCATGTCAGCCTGCAGCTCTCTGCTGATCGTGTTGTTCTATTTGATCGTACAAATGGTCGGCGCCGGCAAGTTGCTTGAACTGATGTTCGGCATTCCTTTTCTGTGGGCGGTGTTTGCTGTCGCTAGTTTGATGCTGATCTATGTGGCCATCGGCGGCATGCTGGCGACCACCTGGGTGCAAATCGTCAAAGCCTGTCTGATGCTGAGCTGCGGCCTGACACTGGCCGCCGGGGTATGGTATCGCAGCGGTTACAGCCTCTCTTGGCTGTTAGCCCAGACCGTGGCGATTCACCCGTCAGGCGCGGCGGTGCTGCTGCCCAGCAAGGCGCTATCCAATCCCTGGGAGGTGATTTCACTGGGGCTTGGCCTGGTGCTCGGTCTGCTTGGGCTGCCTCATGTTCTGATGCGCTTCTTCACCGTGCCCGATGCCCGCGCCGCGCGCGAATCGGTGTGCTGGGCCACCGGGATCATTGCACTGTTTTTTAGCCTCAACATTTTGATCGGCGCGGGCGCGATTGTCTTCGTCAGCAAGAATCCACAATTTCTCGACGCGCACGGCAAACTCTTGGGCGGTGGCAATATGGCGGCGCTGCATCTGGCCCATGCGCTCGGCGGCGCCGGGCTGCAAAACCTGGTCGCCGCCGTGGTGTTCGCCACCATTCTGGCCGTGGTCGCCGGTCTCACCATGGCGGGCGCCAGCACGCTGAGTCACGACCTGTACGCCGTAGTCTGGCGCAAAGGGAACAGCAGTGATCGCACTGAGCTGAAAGTATCTCGCCTGGCCAGCCTGGCGTTGGCGTTGTGCGCACTGGGGCTGTCGACTCTGTTTCAACAGCAAAACATTGCTATTCTGATGGGGCTGGCCTTTGCGATGGCCGCCAGCGGCCCGTTCCCGGTTCTGATTTTGACCCTGTTCTGGCCTGGACTGACGGCGCGCGGCGCCGTGGCTGGTGGTGTAGTGGGACTGGCGGCAAGCGCGCTGATGATCATGGGAGGTCCGGCGGTCTGGGTCGCGGTTCTGGGCTTCGCTCACCCCTTTTTCCCGCTGGCCAATCCAGCGCTGTGCTCGGTGCCCCTGGCGTTTGTCAGCGCGTGGGCGGTATCGCGCTATTTCCCAGACAGGAGACTCTGAGCCATGAGCCAAAGTGAATTGCTTCAGCAGCTCAATACGCTGATCGGCAGCCAGCATGTCCTGACACAAGCCACTGATACCGAGCCGTTTTGCGTGGATATGCGCCAGCGCTACCAAGGCAGGCCATTGGCCGTGGCGCTGCCGGGAACCCGCGAACAAGTTGCCGCGCTGATGCGTCTGGCGCATCAACACCAGGTTGCCATCGTGCCGCAAGGCGGCAACACCTCAACCTGCGGCGCGGCCACCCCGGACCAGAGCGGCGCGGCGCTGGTGGTGGGACTCTGCCGTCTGAACCGGGTGATTGAGGTGGATGCCGCCAATCTCAGCATGACGCTGGAGGCGGGCGTGACACTGGCGCGGGCACAACAGGTGGCGGCTGACGCCGGGCGACTGTTTCCCTTGTCGCTGGCCAGCGAAGGCAGCTGCCAGATCGGCGGCAATCTGTCGACCAACGCCGGCGGCCTGGCGGTCTTGCGCTATGGCACCATGCGCGAGTTGGCCCTGGGGCTGGAAGTGGTACTGGCCGATGGCCGAGTGCTGAACACCCTCAGCGGGCTGCGCAAGGACACCAGTGGACTGGATCTCAAACAGTGGTTTATCGGCGCCGAAGGTCAACTCGGGCTGATTACCGCCGCGACGCTGAAGTTGTTTGCCATGCCAACGGCGCGCGCGAGCGCATTGATCGCGCTCGCCGACGCCCAGAGTGCGATTGACTGGCTCAACGCGCTGCAGCAACGCTTTGGTGACCGCCTGACCACCTTCGAGATGATGTCCGGGCCGTGTCTAGAATTGCTGCGCGCATCGCATGGCGCGCAAGTGCCATTTAGCGCGCCCTGGTGCATTTTGTTGGAGTTGTCCGATACCTGCGAACAGGCGGCGCTGTATGAGCAGTTGGTTGACTGGCTGGCCCCGCGCGAGATGCTGGATGGGGTGATCGCGCAAAGCCACGCCGAACGCAACGCGCTGTGGCAACTACGCGAAGATATGTCGGACGCGCAAAAGCGCCGCGGCCCCAGCATCAAGCACGATATTGGCGTCCCCAGCAGCGCGATACCCGCCTTGCTAGAGCAGGCGGGTCAAGCGTTGCAAACCGCCTTTCCCGGCTGCAGCATCATGGCCTTTGGCCATGCCGGCGATGGCAATCTGCACTACAACGTCTCGTTTACCCGTCCCGACAATCTCGATCTATTCGACGATGAAGAGGCGGTCAACCGCATTGTCTATGACACGGTTTATCGTTTAAACGGCACCCTGGCCGCGGAACACGGTATTGGTCAGTTAAAGACCCATTGGCTGCGTCACTATAAAGACCCGCTGGCCCTGGAGTTGATGCAGGGGCTCAAGACGCTGTTGGATCCTGATCAACGGATGAATCCGGGCAAGTGGCTAAGCGCGCGTTAAGCAACTGATCGAAACGGCCGCTGGCGCTTAACGACAGCACCGCCTGATAGGCATGCACCTCGCGAGCGATCTGCGCCAGCATCGCGGGATCGACGCCGCGCGCGTGCTTGAGCTCCAAACTGTGGCGCTTCAGATATTTGCGCGCCACATCGCGCGGTACCGGTGAGTCGGGATAGATCATCTCTAGTTGGCGCACAATCTCCTGCACCACCAACTGATTACTGTTTTCCAGTTGGTGCTCACTACGGCGCAGAACTTGCAGATCTTTGACCAGGGGAACTCGAGTCAACAAGACAAAAACCCGGTCGCGCCAGCCATCGGCTACCGGGCGTGGCTGGCCATCCGTAGAGAGAGAGAGGCGTTCGCCGGGACGCACCACCGTCAAAAAGGCCTTAAGTGTTCTCTGTTGCGTCATGGGCTCGCCCCCGGTGTACTTGAAGAGCGTAGATCTTGCCGCAGATTGCGCGCCAACACTTGCAAAATTCGCGCATGCCCTCCCGCAACAGCTTGTCGTCCTCACCGAGCCCAAACGTCATCCTCGCGACTCCCCGTCATTCTCGCTCGAAGAGCGGGAATCCAGAGAACTTGCGGCATTGCCAGCAAAACGCCTGGGTCCCCGCCATTCGGCGAGGACGACAGGCGATGAGGTATTGTTACAGCTTAAAGCGGCCAAAGGCGTCCTGCATCTGCTGCGCGGCGCTGGCCAGACGACCTAGCTCATCACTGACGCTTTGCAGACTGCCATCGTTTTCCAGAATGCGGCCGTTGATGCTTTCGGTGCTTTGCGCGATCAAGTTGCTGGCATTGTGCTGCTCATTGGTCGAATGGGCGATTTCATGCATCTTATCGACCACTTCGTCCATAGCCTTGCGGATCGCATCGATGCCATTGACCGCCTCACGCGTCAAGTTCACCCCGTCATCCACCGCGCTCACGGTCTGGTTCATATCGCCCAGCGCGCGCCCGGTCCCTTGTCGAATCGAGTCCACCATACCGGTAATCTGCAGAGTGGCCTGCGCGGTGCGTTCCGCCAGTTTGCGCACTTCATCAGCGACCACGGCAAAGCCACGGCCTTGTTCACCGGCGCGCGCCGCTTCGATCGCCGCGTTCAACGCCAACAAATTGGTCTGGTCGGCAATATCGCGAATCACGTTGGTAATCCCGCTAATTTCCTGCGAGCGTTTATCCAGCGTGGCCAGCATGCCTTCCAGGCCGCGCACCGCGGATACAGTGCTCTCCATGCCGCCAGACAGACGGCCGATATTGTCGGCGCTTTCACCCAAGCGATTTTCGGTCTGATTGACTAGGTCATCGGCTTGATGCGCACTTTCCGCAATGTGCGAAATACTCACGGTGATTTGTTCCAACGTCGCAGCGTTGGACGATGACACATCTGACATCTGACGTGAACTATCAGCCACCACCGCCACCAGTCGACTGACTTGCTGCACGCCGCCGATCAAGGCGGTGGCATCGCCACGCAAGCTATTGAACATTCCCTGCAGGCGCCCGATAAACAGATTGAACGCGCGCGCGGTTTCAGCAATTTCATCGCTACCACTGTCATCCAGGCGCAATGTCAAATCGCCTTCGCCCTTGGAGACTTCACTCATGGCGGCTTTCAAGTGCATCAGTCCGCCAAACATGCGGCTGATCACAAAACTGGCCAACGGTACCATCAGCACCAATACCAGCGCCATCAAACCAAACAGGGTGTACAGCAGAGTATGCAACGGCGCCAGCGCTTGATCACGATCCACCGCCATGCAGATATACCAATCAGTGCCAGGTACTGGCACCGCTTGCCACAGTTCTGTCTCACCACTGATCTGCGCTTCTTGCAACGGATCAATCTTGGACGCGGCATCCACAGCGTCCGCAGTCATGTCCGGCGCAATGCTGGTCAACGGTTTCATGGTCAGTTCGGGCTTGGGGTGGCCAATCAGGTTCCCGGCGCGATTGATCAAGAACATATAACCGCCGGCGCGCACCTTGGCGCTCAGCACTTCGCGCACCAGATCCTGCGCAAACACGTCACCGGCCACCACCCCGGCAAACTTGCCAGCGGTGACAAAGGGCACGGCCACGGTCATGGTCAGTTTCTTGGTTTCGGCATCGACATAGGGCTCGGTCAGCGTGACGCGATTATTCGCCTTGGTCTGCGCATACCATGGCCGCTCGGGAACTTTGTAATCGGCGGGTGGCTGCCAGTTATCGTTAAATATCGGCTTGCGCCCGTCTTCAAAACCCGCATAGACCCCACCGCCAAAGTCACCGCCTGCGGCGGTCTGCGCCAAGAAAGGCACCGCATCCGGACGATTCACATTAGCCGCCTGTGCGCTAACCAGGCTGACCTTCTCGTTAATCCAGTTTTTAACCACGGTCTGTTGACCGTAGAGCACCGCATTAAACTCGTTATTCAGACCATCCATAATCTGGCTTTTCATCTGGAAATAAGCCAGAGACACCAGCACTAGACCAAAAATCGCCAATAAAAAGGCGTTAAAAACGATCAATCGACTTCTAAGGGATTTCAACATAACTAAACGTTCCTTTCCAGCGGCGGCTTTCGTGCGGGTAACGGCGGGCTACTCGCGCCATCTAATCAAACCACGATCAGGACAGACATCATTTTATAAGAATTATCTCCATATCTAATATTTATTTTTGAAATTCGTTTTAAAACACGTTGGTATTTACAACGGATAGGACCGACAAACTGATCCTGGTCAATAGAAGCCCCCGGAAGGATGTCAAATCGTTAGACAATAATGGACAGCGGATCAATCGAGGAAAAAGCCCCCCGCCGTATTCACGGCAGGGGTCAACACGAGGAAGAAGCATCCTGAGACGCTTCGAGGGGCTAACATCACCCAAGCTCGGGAGCCGGGGTGAATTCCAGCGCCACGCGCACAAAACTATGCTCGTCGCACCTGAATTTGCCAACAGCATGCAATTTAGTGCAAAAACTCGATTTTGTCCACACAGCCAACGAGTGATCACACGGTCTCAACTAGGCCAACGGTATTCGCGAAATCGTTCGCGCAATTTCATTTTTTGCAGTTTCCCGGTTGCGGTATGCGGCAATTCGTCGACAAACAGCACATCGTCCGGCATCCACCATTTGGCGATTTTTCCCTGATAGAACTGTAATAACTCTTCGCGCGTAGCCTGTGCGTCGGGCTTGAGTACCACCACCATCACCGGCCGTTCATCCCATTTCGGATGCACCATGCCGATGGCCGCCGCTTCCGCCACCGCCGGGTGGCCCATCAGCAGATTTTCCAGTTCGATCGAGCTAATCCACTCGCCTCCGGACTTAATCACATCCTTGGTACGATCGGTGATGCGCATATAACCATCCGCATCCAGTTTGGACACATCTCCGGTATTGAACCAGCCATCGGCGGTAAGGGTGCTGCCCGGTTCACTCTTGAAGTAGTCGCGCAGCACCCATGGGCCGCGCACTTGCAGATTGCCGAAAGCCACGCCGTCATGCGGCAGAGGCTGGCCGCTGTCGTCGACAATCCGCATTTCAACCCCAAACAGCGGGCGTCCCTGCGAGGTTTGAACCTGGCGCAAGCCAGTCGCATCGCTTTGTCGATGTTTGAATTTAGGTGTGCTAGTGCTGCCACACGGCGACATTTCCGTCATGCCCCATAATTGGCGCAGATCAACTTCATGCTGTTCCAACTGGTTAATCATCGATTCCGGCACCGCTGAACCGCCAACAATGACGCGTTTTAGCCCATGCAGGCGTAAGCGATTCTGCTCGCAATACAGCAACAGGTTGAGCCACACCGTCGGCACGCCGGCAGTCATGCTGACCTGCTCGCTTTCGATTAATTGATACAGGTTGACCGCGTCGAGCTTAGGACCGGGCAGCACCAGCTTGGCGCCGTTAAGCGCGCAGCTGTAAGGCAAACCCCAGCCATTGACGTGAAACATGGGAACCACCGGCATGACGCAACTTTGCGCCGAAACATCCAGAGCGTCGGGCAGGGAACTACTCAGGGCATGGAGCACGGTGGAGCGATGGCTATACAGCACTCCCTTGGGATGACCGGTGGTGCCCGAGGTGTAACACAGACTGGAAGCACTGTGTTCATCGAGTTGTGGCCAGTCGTAGTGATCGCTGTGGCTGCGCACCAGATCTTCATAACACAACAGATTATCGATCGAGCTATTGAGCGGCATCTCTTCGTGCGCGCACAACAGTACAAACGCGCGCACCTGAGGTAATTCGGCGGCCATTTCCTCAATCAGCGGCAGCAGGCTGGACTCGAATAACAGCACCCGGTCTTCACCATGCTGAATGATGTAGCGGATTTGATCGGGAAATAGTCGATGGTTGACGGTATGGCAGACCGCGCCCATGCCGGAAATTGCATAATACGCTTCCAGATGCCGGTAGCCATTCCAGGCCAGCGTGCCAACGGATTGACCAGGCTCGACCCCCAGGGCCAGCAGCGCATTGGCCAGTTGGCGCGCTCGTTGCGCCGCCTCGCTCCAGGTGTAGCGGTGAATCGATCCGTCCACCGTGCGCGATACAATTTCGGTATCGCCATGGTATCGCTCGGCGTGCTTGATCAAGCTGGAAATCAGCAACGGCTGATCCATCATCTGTCCATGCGGCATCTCGCTCCCCCATCGTCCGGCAAGGCAAAGACCATGCCACTTTGTAGAGATTAAGACTGAATCGAGCATTTACTCCAATCGTTTTTATAAATGACATCGGCATTGCCGATCAGGGAACTCACCAGGCGAGGCTCAGGGTGGAGACGCATCAGCTTGTCGTCCTCGCCGAATGGCGGGGACCCAGGCTTTTCACTCGCGCTGCCGCGTGTTTCAGGATTCCCGCTCTAGCTAGCGAGAATGACGGGTGACGCAGGGGCATCAGTCGCGCACCGGTTTTTTGGCCAGCATGCGCTGCAGAGTGCGTCGATGCATGTTCAACGCGCGCGCGGTGGCCGAGACATTACCCTGGTGCTCGCCCAGCACGCGCTGCACATGCTCCCAGGTCAGACGGCGCAACGACATCGGACTCATGTCCAACGGCAGATCCGGATCGGGTTCGGCATGGGAAAACGCCAGCAGAATTTCATCGACCGAAGCGGGTTTAGCCAGGTACTGTACCGCGCCGAGCTTGGTCGCTTGCACGGCGGTGGCGATGCTGGCATAGCCAGTCAGTACCAGCACCTGACACTGGGGACATCGTTGTCGCAACCGGGGCAGAAGTTGTAAGCCACTATCGCCGCCGAGGTTCATATCGAGCACGATGCGCTGCACGCCTTCATGCGCGGCGAGCAACGCGGCTTCTGCCGAATGCGCCAGGCTGACCTCCATGCCACGGCGGGTTAAGGCGCGCGCCAGCACTCCGGCAAATACTTCATCATCGTCGACCAACAGCAATTTCATTCCGATTCCTCAAGGAGCGGCAGAACGATCCGTGCATGTACCCCGCCGGCGCTGCGGTTATCCAAAGTCAAGCTCCCCCCCAAGCGCGCCAGGGTGGCGTGCGACAGCATCATTCCCAGTCCCATGCCAGCGACTTTATCGGATGGGAGCGGCGTCAAGCCCGCGGCGGCGAGCTGTTCCGCGGAGAGACAACCCTCGCGATTGACGATATCGATGGTGAATTCACCCGCGTCATAACGCGCGTCGATGGCGACCAGTCCACCACCGGCTTCGGCGGCATTATTCACCAGATTAAACAGGGCCGGCCAAAACTCGGGCTCCAGAGACACCAGTGGACCGGGCGTCGCTGGCGCCTGCCACTCAAGAGTCACATCCGGGCGCAAGGCGCGCCATCCGCTCAAACGCTCAGTTAACGCGCTAAAGAGAGGGAGCCGCTGCGGCCCGGTTTGCGCCTGACGTTTGAATTCGACCAGCGCGGCGCGACACAGGCCTAGCTGCCCTTGCATTAGCGCCCGCTCGGGTAACGCCCCACTCAGCGGGTCGGTTTCGTCCCATTCATCCACCAGCAACGACAGGGTATTCAGCGGCGTCGACAAAGCATGCGCGGCGGCGGCGGCCTGCATGCCCAAGGCCACCAGCTGTTCGTCACGCAGTTGTATTTCGCGCGCGAGCGCTAATTGGCTATCGCGCACCGAAAGCTGGCGCGCCAAATAAGAGATAAAACCAGTCATCAGCAGCGCCGACAAAGTGAAGGTCAACCACATGCCAAGTTGATGCTCATGAAACGCGTACGCCGCATCCATCATGACCATCGGCTCGGTCGGTTGCAAAAAAAACAACAGGCCATAGACCGACATGGCTAACAGTGTCACTCCCCAGGCAAATAATCCCGGGCTGAGCAGCGCGGCAAATAACACTGGCGGCAGGTACAACGAAGCCATCGGATTGGCGGCTCCGCCACTGAATAACAGCAGTTCGCTCAGGCACAAGACATCGGCCAGTATTCCGACGCGCACTAGCCACAGGGCGGAGACGTGACGCTGGCGCAAAGCGATCAGCGCGCCATTGATCAACACCAGAGTCAACAGCGCTTGCACCAGGGGTAGCCACGCCAACTGTATATCCATCGAGCCGGCAATCACCAGCACCAGCACGCTCAGCGCCAGCATGCCCCAACGCAACTGCATCAACCACGGCTCGGCGCGGGCTAAATCGACGCTTTGTGTATGAAATACATTTGAAGTTGAGCTCATTGCATAACTTTAACACTTAGGGTGGCGCGCGGGCTGCGACACTCTGCCGCATCCGCGCATCAGAGTACCTCCCCGGATTTCATTATCACGTCATCAAACGCTCACATGGCTGTCATCACGCCCATGCAGGATGAGATGTCACTCAGACCCGGGGCTGCCATGCACAGTGAAGAGCTCGAACTCGGAGATAAACATTTCCGCAGCATCTGGATCTCCGACGTCCATTTAGGTACGGCGGGCTGCCGCGCCGATCATCTGCTCGATTTTCTCAGACACCACGAATCCGATTTCCTGTATCTGGTAGGCGATATTGTCGACGGCTGGCAATTGCGCAAATCCTGGTACTGGAAGCAAAGCCATAATGATGTGATCCAGAAGGTGTTGCGCCGCGCCAGAAAAGGCACCCGCGTGGTCTATATTCCGGGCAACCACGATGAAGTAGCGCGTCAGTTTGCCGGCCTGGATTTTGGCGGCATCGCCATTCGCATGGATGCGGTGCATATCACCGCCGATGGCAAGCGTCTGCTGGTCACTCATGGCGATGAGTTCGATGGAGTATTGCAATATGCCAAATGGCTCGCTTATCTGGGAGACTCGTTGTACACCGCGGTGTTACAAGTCAACCGCGCCTACAACTGGCTGCGCATGAAGTGGGGCCTGCAATACTGGTCGCTATCGCAATACCTCAAGCATAAAGTCAAAAACGCGGTCAATTTTATCGGCGACTATGAGCGCATTCTGGCCACCGAAGCGCGCCACCGAGGCTTCGATGGCGTGATTTGCGGCCATATCCATAAGCCCGAGATCAAAGATCTGAACGGTATTCTGTATGGCAATAGCGGTGATTGGGTCGAAAGCCTGTCGGCGCTGGTCGAGCACGAGGACGGCCGGCTGGAAGTGATCTACTGGACCCAGATCGCCACCCCGGCACCTCAAGTCAACCCGAACGAAATCGAACCACTACAGGAGAAAGCATGCGCATCCTGATCGTTACCGATGCCTGGAAACCCCAAGTCAACGGCGTGGTTCGCACGCTGACCGAAACCATCCGCGAACTGGAAGGGTTTGGCCACACGGTTGAAATGATTACCCCGCTGTTGTTCACCACCCTACCCTGCCCGACCTATCCCGACATTCGTTTGTCGCTATTCCCTTATAAGAAAGTCTCAACGCTGATCAAGACGTTTCAGCCCGATGCGATTCACATCGCCACCGAAGGTCCGCTGGGACTGGCGGCGCGCCGCTATTGCCGGCGCCACAACAGGGCCTTCACCACCGCCTACCACACGCGCTTCCCCGAATACATTCAGGCGCGCACCCGGCTGCCACTGGTAATTAGCTATGCCTGGATGCGCAATTTTCATAACGCGGCCAGCGCGGTGATGGCGCCGACACAGTCTATCGTCAAGGATTTACAGCAACGAGGCTTCACCAATGTGGTGCTCTGGAGTCGAGGCGTCGACACCCAGCTGTTCAGCCCAGGCCCGCGCGATCGTCTGGACGAATCAAAACCGCCGCGCTTTGTGTATATCGGCCGCGTCGCGGTAGAAAAAAATATCGAGGAATTTCTCAAACTCGATCTGCCTGGCTGCAAGTGGGTGGTGGGTGATGGCCCCCTGCTGTCACGATTGAAAAAGACCTATCCAGAAGTCTTCTTCGCCGGCATTTTTCCGCAACACGAGCTGGCGCGCTTCTACCGCGCGGCCGATGTATTTGTGTTTCCAAGCCTGACCGACACCTTTGGCCTAGTATTATTGGAAGCGATGGCGTGCGGTACACCGGTCGCGGCCTATCCCGTGGCGGGTCCACTGGATGTGATCGGCGACAGTGGCGCCGGCGTATTGGATCTCGACTTGAAAACCGCCTGTCTCAAGGCGCTGGAACTGGATCGCCAGCATGTCCGCAAGGTAGCCGAAGGGTTTTCGTGGCAGGCGGCGGCGCGCCAATTCGAGCAACATTTGCACCCGAACGCGCCACAGCGGGCGAGCGCGCCAGATGGCGAAATTTCTGCGCAGAATCCGCAATAAATTCTTGTTACGGCTGAATTACATTCTATAATATGAATATACAACGACAGGGAGGTTACGCATGCTAGATTGGCGATGTTTCAGCTGCGGCCCACTTCTCAGCGTTTATTATTACGGTTGTTGCTAGCGAAGTGGTGACTGCTGTCAAACAGCGATTCTGACAGCTGATATGCCAACGTTAGGATAATGAGTATCGGTTTTCGACCATCGGGCTATGCCCGTGCTAAGCCTGTGATGGGCTAACGTGTCCTTGGACGATTCGTCCGCCGGGACATTGGTGTTGAGTTCTACGCCTGCATTAAGCAGCACCGATCTTTTCTTACGTTGTTGGCACCTCCTGGCACGGCTGGCTGGCGTGTCGGATCAGGGTATATCAACCAGGTCTGCAACCGGAGGGTGAATCCCAGTGATTCGCCCTCTTTGTCATTTCAGAATCATTCAATTAGCATTAGCAACACAACACTCCATTGCAATGACATACAAATACCGCGCCATAACCATCATCTAAGATACATATATCACTAATCTATAGTATCGCGGCGCATCTTTTCTAACGCGGCGCCGCATTCGCCGGTAGAATGTTTTCATCCCTTGTTCACATTTAGACCTTGCTTATGGCGACCCTGACTTCAGAACGTGTACTGAGCGTTCACCACTGGAACGACACTTTATTCAGCTTCACTACCACCCGCGACCCTGGCTTGCGCTTTATTAACGGCCAATTTGTCATGATCGGTCTGGAAGTCAATGGCCGGCCATTGATTCGTGCCTACAGCATCGTGAGCGCCAACTGGGAAGAGAATCTGGAGTTTTTCAGCATCAAGGTCCCCGATGGTCCGTTGACCTCGCGCCTGCAACATTTGCAAGTCGGTGACAATATTATTGTCAGCGGCAAGCCCACCGGCACCCTGGTGCAAGACAACCTGCTGCCGGGTAAGCACCTGTACCTGTTGTCGACGGGAACGGGACTTGCGCCGTTCATGAGCATCATCAAAGATCCGGAAGTCTATGACCTCTACGATAAAATCGTTTTGGTGCATGGCGTGCGCTGGGTGAGTGAACTGGCCTACGAAGACTTTATCACCAACGAACTACCGCAAAACGAGTTCTTTGGCGATGTCGTGCGCGACAAGTTGATCTACTACCCAACCGTGACGCGCGACCCGTTCCGCAACCAGGGTCGCCTGACCGACCTGATCCGCAATGGCAAGCTGGCAGCCGACATCGGCCTGCCGCAGATGAATGCCGACACCGATCGAGTATTGATGTGCGGCAGCCCGCACATGCTGCGCGACACCTGCGTGATTCTTGACGAGTTGGGTTTTAAAGAGTCGCCGCGTATGGGCGAACCCGGTCATTACGCCATCGAGCGCGCCTTCGTCGAGAAATAATCGCGCTTGCCCGTATAAAAAACGCCACGATCAGCTGATCGTGGCGTTTTTTATTGTCGTATCAAGCGCGATGTTCAACCAGCACCACTTGATAAACCCCGCCAAACACGGTGCGTTTGCTCCAGGTATAGCGCTCTGGCTCGCTAGCATAGGTTTGAATCTCGTGCTGCCACAAAGCATGGGCAAACGGTTCCAGGCGTGCGTTGACCCAGCGCAGCAACCAACCTATCGGCTGCCACCAGCGCGGTCGGTGATAATCGACAAACACCGCGCGCCCATGCTCAGGTAGCTGACGCAGCATATTATCGACAATCTCGTGTTTCAGTGAATCCGGCACTTCGTGCAACAAGAAAAAACTGGCGATCAAGTCATAGTCGCCCGGTCCCTCATGGCGCGCGGCGTCGGCATGAATCACTCGCGCATGCGCCATTCCTTGCAGTTTATGCGTGGCATGCTCGACCTGAATCGGCGTGACATCGGTCAAGTCGAATCGCCCGCCCGCCCCCACACGCAGAGCCACACGCCGCACCAGATCGCCATAAACATGCGCCACTTGCCAGACCTTCATCCCAGGCTGGATTTGCGCCAGATACGCCCGCATCAAACGTTGGTCGTTACCAAACAGCAGCACGCGAACCACCCAGTTATGATCCAGACGATTGACATACCGTGGATTAACATAAGCCCAGTCATACACCTCTTGCATATAATCAGGCACAGCTTGCGAGAGAAGATCCTCGCTGATCTCGGGTGGGTTACGGGTCATGTGGTCCAATCTTCGTAGGTTGGCGGCAAGCGTAGCGCACCCCAACATTGCCGACATTGCCAGCATCGTTAGTCTTTGGTATCAATCACTCAAACGCAGTAGTACCGGGGCATGATCGGAGGGGCGATCCCAACCACGCGGTTCCTTGTCAATCATACACTCGCGCGCGCGCGCTTCCAGACTTGCACCGACAAGAATGTGATCAATGCGCAAACCCAAATTACGACGAAACATCGCGGCGCGGTAATCCCACCAGCTATATTCCTGCACATCCGGATGGAGCAGACGGTAAGCATCGCACAAGCCCAGTTGCAACATGCGCTCAAACATCTCGCGCTCGGGCGCCGAGCACAAGATCCGATCTTTCCAGGCCGGCGGATCGTAAACGTCGAGATCAGCTGGAGCGATATTAAAATCACCGAGCAGCGCGACTCGGTCGCCGTAAACCGCGAGCTGCTGCGCCAGATAGTCATGCAAACGCGCCAGCCACTCCAGCTTGTAGGGATACTTCTCGGAGTCCAGCGCTTCGCCGTTAACGAAATAAGCACAAATCACACGCACATCACCCACGGTCGCGCTGATCACCCGCCGCTGCGGATCGTCATAGCCCGGAATACCGTATTCAATCGCCTCGGGCACCAACGGCGCGCGCGTCAGAATTGCTACGCCATTATAGGTTTTCTGGCCAAACCAAGCCGCGTGGTACCCCGCGGCCTCAATCTCGTCCTTGGGGAAAAACGTCTGATCCAGCTTTAACTCCTGCAGGCACAGCACATCGACCGGATGCTGCTCCAGCCACTGTAAGACTTGTGGCAGGCGGACCTTCAGCGAATTTACATTCCAGGTGGCAAGCTCCATTGTTCTCCATTTTAGGCAACGCCGACACTCGGCTTGTGCATCATGCATGAAGCCTAGGTCCAAACTCAAGCCTGGATTAATGACAATGCGCGCTTGAGCCACCGTCTAGACGCTATTTCTTACCCCCCCAGTAGATCCCGGCCAGCACTGTACCGGCCCCGGCAATCTGCAGCGCGCCGAGCGATTCGTCGAAAATACCCCAGGCCAGGATGGCGGATACCACCGGCTGCATCAGCAACAGTAATGACGCTGTGGCGGCGGGCAGGCTGGCAAATCCCTTGCCCACTAAGCCCTGCCCGGCGCAATGAACCAACAGCGCCATGCCGCCAAGCGTCAACCAGGCCATCCAGCCGTGCGGCCACATGGCGCCGGCGGAGAAGAACATCAAAGGAACCAGGGTCAGGGTCGCGGCAATGCCGCTATCCAGCATCACCCGGGAAAACGCGCCACGGCGCATGGCCTGTTGCAAAGCCAGAAAATACGCCGCATAGAGTAAGGCACCCAATAGCGCAATCATATGTCCGTCTAGCACCCGGCTACTATGCAAGCCACTGAGCCCGGCCTCGCCCACCACTAATAGCCCGGTGCCCAGTACCGCCAGCATCATACCGAGCGCCAATTTGTTCGAAGGCCGCTCGCCCATCACCAGCCAGGCAAACAACGTAATAAACAGTGGCGCCAGACTATCGATCAACGATGCGTTCGCCACGCTGATCATGCTGAGCGATCGGTTCCATAGCACCAGATTCAGCGCCAGAAAAATACCCGAGAGCGCAGCCCAAAATCGACCACACCAGCTGCACGCGAGAGATTCTCCATGGCGAATTTTAGGCAGCAACAGCAGCAGCAAAACCGGCTGTGCCAGCAACAGTCGATAAAACGCCGCCGTCACCGGTCCGACATCGGCGATCCGCACCAAAACCGGTGAAAAAGCCAGGCAGCAAATACCCATCGATAATTGCAAAAACGCGCGCCGAGGAACCGCTGATACAGAAAGGGAGGACATCGAAGCAGCTAAATAGTTAAATAATGATTTAATTATATATTAGGTAAATTCGAGTGTATTGATCACCCTCAAGCTTTGCCACACCCTATTTAGCGCCAACTTTTAGAGAAAAAAATCGACAAACACCAATATTAGACAATGCGAATGATATTCCAAATATTTGTTTTTATTCAGTGCGTTATAAAGACAAATATCCAAAATAGCCAGTTTGAACATTGTATACGCCAATACAAGCACATAAATATCTCAGATTAATCTTGTCAGACAATCCGATCATCCATACAATCAAATTGTCGCAACAACCAGAGAGTCACCATGTCAGTACCGCCCCGTTCTACCCGTTCAGCTAAACCGCAAGCCCCCCAGCAGTCCCCGCATCGCTCGACTTTGGCGCCGATGCAACAGCAATACTCCATGAGCACCCCGTCGTTCAGCCTGCGTGCCAACCGCGCCGCGCCGCCACCTCTAGCCAAAAAATAAAGCATCACTCTTGAGTTACCCCGCGCGTCCGAGCCAGTCACAAGGGACCCTCTGAACAAGTTATTTACGTCGCAAAGAACTTGTTCAGAGGGTGCCTAGAAGCCTTGAGCTACGGACCGCGCGGAGTTTCCCCTCCCGCAGCGTGTCCACCGTTGTCCCAAGCCTTACCTTTTTTCGGTACGCAGTACGATCAACTTGCATGCCAATAAAATAATTATTAAGCTGATCTCACTCAACTTCTGGAGCATCTCTGAGTGGATCGCACCATTATCACCGCCGCTATTGGCACTCCCCGAGCCGAATACCTTAGCGCGCTGGAGCAGGGCAAAGTTCTGCATTTCCCCACCCTTCCGTTCGCGACCAGCACTGAAGAGCAACGTTGGCTGGATCCTGCGCTCGTCGCCACCGCAAGGAAAAATCTCAGCCTGAGCCCTACAACCGGCATCTTGGACGGGATCGAACCCGAGCATCCCGCCTACCCCGTACTGCAAGGGCTGACTCAGCGTTATGCGCAACACGCCGCTCAATGGGCGCACACGCTATTTCCCGCTTATCGCGCACATCTGCGCGCGCAACCTACCAGTTTGCGCCTGCATCGGGTTGAGACGCGCCACAGTTCCTGGCGCAAGGATGATAGCCGCCTGCATGTCGATGCCTTTCCATCGCGGCCGAATCATGGGCAACGGATTTTACGGATTTTCATGAATATTCACCCCCACACTCAACCGCGCGTCTGGCGTGTCGGCGACGCATTCGAAGCGGTAGCGCGTCATTTTCTGCCTAGGCTGCCCCGCCAATGGCCAGCTTCAGCCTGGTTACAGCACCGATTGCGGATCACCAAAAACCGCCGCAGTCGCTACGACCACATCATGCTGGGCCTGCATGACGCCATGAAGGCCGACCTGCGCTATCAACGTGAATGTCCTCAGCAGCAAATCGATTTTCAACCGGGCGCGGGGTGGATCTGTTTTTCAGACCAAGCCACGCATGCGGTGATGTCGGGCCAATTTATGCTAGAGCAAACCTTCTTCTTGCCAGTCGACGCGATGGTCGAACCGGAACATGCTCCCCTTGCGGTATTGCAACGCCTGACCGGGCAGCGTCTGATTTAATCCCACTCCCTCCGGCACGGCGCGGCCATACCATCCGGCTCTATGTCGCCACGCCAGCCAGGAGGAATCATGCGTCAGCCATTCAGAATCATCGCCATTGCACTTTGGGTCTTAGGCCAAGCCTCTGCCTGGGCGCATGACTCGGACCCAGAGCACGCGCGGCGCCATCAGTTGCTGATCTTTTTTCCCGATGCGGGACTCACCCCCCAAAGCATGTCGCGCGTGGCGCAGTTACTGCCTGAATACACGCTCCAGCCACTGAGCACACTTTCGCACCAAGCGCGATTGGACCGCGAGCCCGGTGACTGGTGGCTGGCCAGCCCCAGTGCAAGATTAATCGCCAGCAGTAACCCATGGGATGAAGCCTATGCAGCGGAGCGTCGCCTCTATCAAGCGCTGTATCTCACACGGCGCGGCCGTGCTGAAATTTATATCGAGCCCAATACCGAAAGCCGCGTCCCGATCGAACCCGCAGCGGCGGGACCGCTTCCACCGAGCTGGCCTAATGGCGACCGATTTGCCTGGCATCTGGAGGATCAATATAGCGAGTTGGCGCGCGCGCGCGAAGAAGCCAGCACTAACGGCTGCACACCGCGCATCACCCTACTAGACACCGGCATCTGGCCCGCGCACAGCAGCACGCCCAGAGGGCTACAAAGCGCGCTGCAATACAATTTCTTTGATGGCGCCCAACGCGGCTGGCACAACGTCACCGACCCGGGCACCTCTTCGGCGGTGATGAAGAATCCCACCCATGGCACCGGCACCATCGGTCTGTTAGCCGGCGGGCGCGTGTTTGCCAACGAAAACCCGGATGGATTTTCCGCAGATCTTGGCGGTGCGCCTGATGCGCAAATCGTGCCGGTGCGAATTTCCGATTCGGTAGTGCACTTCTGGAGCAAAGAGATGGCCGAGGGTTTGCAATACGCGGCGCATTTGCCGGATGCCGGCAGCGGAAAATTCTGCGATGTGGTCTCCATCAGCGCAGGCGGCTTACCGTCACGCGCCTGGGCCACGGCGGTGAATCAAGCCTATGAGCGCGGGATTGTGATTGTCGCCGCATCAGGCGACAACTTCGCTCAACTACCGACCCACTTTAGCGTCTACCCCAGCCGTTTCTCGCGCGTGGTGATCGCCACCGGCGCCATGGCGGACTACACCCCTTATTTGGCGCCGAAAGACCACGCCGGCTCGCTGCAGGGTAACTATGGCCCCGCGTCGGTGATGAAGCGCGCCATCGCCGCTTACACCCCCAATGTTCCCTGGCCCAAGTGGGGCACCCGGCACGAATACAACCTCAATGGCGCCGGAACCTCGGCCGCCACGCCACAAATTGCGGCGGCGTTTGCCCTATGGTTACAAACTCACGCCATCCAGGATCACTTAACCCCGGGGCCAGACTGGGTCGAAGCCAGCATGCAAGCCATCTTCTCCACAGCTGACCGCGGCAAGACGGATAGCCGCACCAATGCCACCTATTTCGGCAACGGTCAGCTTAAAGCCAACCAGGCCCTTAAGCTGACAAGCAGTGGGCCGTTCAAGCCACAAGCACCGGCTGAAGTACGTTTCCCATTCTGGCGGATTTTATTTGGTCTTAGCGAACCTGACGCCATGTCAGCGCGCGACAAAATGCTCGAACTCGAAGCACTGCAAATCGCCATGCAATCTCCGCGACTGGTCGCCTATACCGATGACCTTGCGGCTCTGCGGCAACCGACAGCACAGGATAAATCCACGTTCATCGCCGAATTGCTGGCGGAAAAAAATCTGTCCAACAGCTTACGACTCTATCTCAGCACACACCCAGTTCATCATGATAATCTCGAATAAAGCCAGCCGTATTCCTGTAGGGACTAAGAAAAGCCAGATTGCCGCATCCTGACACAGCCCTTAGCGTTGAGACAGCCAACCTAAGGACGAAAAAATGAGCCTGCAATCATGGTATGACTGCGCGCATGCGCGCGGTATGAGTCTCGCTGTTATTTCTCTATGCTCTTTAAGCTCAGCGGCCTTGGGCCATCCCTCCCTGGCCACACCGGGCATTCCATTGATGGAAGGCATGCCCACGGCACTCGGCGCGCGCATCATCCGCTCGCTCCCCACGGACAACTACGCCTATTTCAACCTGAGCCTCGCGACCAGCACTCACACCAAGCTTCCACTGGAGAAAATCCGCCAACAGATACAGCGCGGTCGGCTGATTATTCTCGACCAGACCAGCGATGGCAGCGCCCAGCTCATCGATCAAGTCAGCCGCCGACTTCTGGGCGTAGCGCTCGCCAAACCCCTGCTGGTGATCAGCCCGAATCATGATGGCGCGCCACGCCTCTACCCCGGAGAGGCGCGCGATGCTCCTGCACTGACGCGCGCGATACAGCGAGATCTTCAGTCGGCGCGGCGCGACAAACGATCAGTCCCCCCCTATCGCGCCGGGAAAACACTTTATATCGGTTTTAACCACGGCCCGGTCGAGTGTTGGCTCAAGAGAGATATCGCCAAAGACTGGGGAGGGTATATCACGCTCAGCGGCAGCATTGACCCGTGCGCCGGGCAAGCCTCTTACAACGCCATGGTCAAGCTGGAGTACTTACCGGCGCAAAACGACAGTAACCACCCGAATCTGCCCGATGGCAAAATCATCCGCATCAGTAGCGGCGCGAGCGGCCAACCCACGGGAGCCGGATGGCACTTGGCGCATGAGCTGGTGAATATCAATCGATCTCAACGGAGCCAGGTCCACCGCAGCACCTGGTTCGGGCCCTACGCCGACAGCTACGAAACCGGGATTTCCGTCGACGATAGCGACGTCAGCCTGATTGATCACAGTCCGCTCAACAGTAATCGCGAGATCCGGGTCAGCCAGTCCAACGGGCTCGAGCTGGGCCAAGGGTTTAGCGCCAACTTGGCGCTAGGTGGCGATGGCCCGACGGTGGGTTTGAGTCGCAATGTAGTGTCAACCCAGCGCAGCGATGTGACATTGAACTACGACATCAATGAGTACCAGGTCATCAACCGCACCGCGGGCAATCGCTTTCAGGTCACTTGGCAACGCGCCAAACCGCCGCTGACATTGAATAGCGCGCAGATGATCCGTCAGGGCGCCATGCCGATCGACAGTCAGCGCTTCAGCGCCATCGCGTACGCCAACTTCGTGCCGGGCTTTTCCGCCAGCTATCGGGTCGAACGCGCTAAAACCGGCAGCACACGCTTTACAGCCACATCGAGCGCCCAAGTCATGGCGGCGCTCAATCTGGTGCGACCGGATCAACTGGTGGACAACACACTGATCTCGACCACCCCGATCAACTGGAGCGACACCGTGGAGATTGACTGGGACTCACCCTATTTCATCTCGGAGGTTCCAGTACAGATTAAAGCCTTCAATCACCGACGGCTGTATTGCCTGACGATGAAGGGCCTGGATCAAGAGGTCCGTGGCGAAGCCTGCGGCAGCGATAATACTCAGCTGTGGGGCTTGAATCAAAATGGCCAATACATTTCAGTTGCCCAACCCGGTTTATGCTTAAGCGCACAACCCTCCGCGGATGATCGTTTGGATCTCCTGCTGGCCCAGCCTTGCAATCCCAGCGGATTTCAAGAATGGGAATGGCAACAAAAGCAGTTACTGAATCGGCGCTCGCGTCGCGCGATCACCATTGTCGCCACCAGCGCTGCGGATAATGGAGCCACTGCCTCACTCGAAGCGAGGTCAGCCGAAATCACCTCAGCGATAAGCCGCGATTTGAGTACATGGAAGCCCTATGTGCGACGCCCCGAATAACCGAGCGCCAATCGAGCTCAGCGGCTAGCGCAATGGATAAAAAAAGGTTCATCGCGGAATCTGGGGGAAGGCAGGATTGACAGCTGGATAGGCAGGTAGGTGGCAGGTGGTTGTTTTTGGTAAATTGATAGTCGCCAAACATAACAATTACCCAACCGCCTGCCATGCCGAATACTATGTCAGCCCTCTCGTCCTGGGAAGGGTTCCGCGTCGATTCTTGTGTCGAACGCGAAGATTCCTCGTTGCTGATCACGCTGAGAGAGACGGCCTCCTCCGCTGTCTGTGGTGCTTGCCAACAACCTTGCTCCCTGGTGCATGAGCGCCGTCGCCGTCTAGTTCGGGATCGTGATTGCTTTGACCGCAAGGTCTGGTTGGACGTCCCCATCCGCCGTATGGATTGCCATCATTGCGGTGCACGCGTTGCACAACAGATCAGTTGGCTCGACCGCCATTCCCGTATCACTCATCGCCTACGCATCTGGGTCGAAACACTAGTGCAACTGTTGCCCATCAAGCATGTGGCTCAGCTGACGGCGCTGCACTGGCACACCATCAAGACCATTGACCACCAGCGGCTGGAGCGCTTGCATGGTGAATTCTCCTCCCAAGGCGTACGCCGTCTGGTAATGGATGAGTTCGCCCTGCACAAGGGCCATCGCTACGCCACCGTAATCATGGATGCCGAGACAATGCGGGTGCTATGGGTTGGTGAAGACAATAGCCGCAAGGCCATCCGGCCCTTCTTCGAGTTATTGGGCAAGGTGGGCTGCCAACAGATTGAGGCAGTCGCTATGGACATGAATACCGCGTTTGATCTGGAAGTCCGCAAGCATTGCCCTCATGCCGAAGTCGTGTATGACCTGTTTCATGTGGTGGCGCGTTACGGCCGTGACGTGGTGGATCGGGTACGGGTGGACCAGGCCAATGCACTGCGTGAACAACCGGCAGAACGGCGAGTGATCAAACGATCGCGCTGGCTGCTGTTACGTAACAAGGACAACATGAAAGCAGAACAAGCCGTGAAACTGGATGAATTGTTGGCAGCCAACACGGCGCTGGCCACGGTGTACTTGCTGAAGACGGAATTGAAAGAGATCTGGTTCGCCCCTTCCGTACGGGAGGGATTCCGGCGCTGGCGGCAATGGTACCGACTAACGATGGAAAGTCAGCTCAAACCGGCGATTCAGTTTGCCCGAAGACTGAAGAAATACTTGCGAGGGATTCTGGCCTCCGCGATCTACCGGATGAACTCATCGATTCTGGAAGGTGTGAACAATAAGATCAAAGTCATCAAGCGGATGGCTTACGGCTTCCGGGACTCGGCATACTTCTTCCTGAAGATCAAGAATGCATTTCCCGGAAAACCGCGATGAACCTAAAAAAAAGCCCCCGTGAGTCACGGGGGCGCGCCGTATTTGAACCCTGAAGGATACATAGCGTCAAGTGTCGTTGCTTGCTGGTCCTACCTAAGGCGATTAGAGCTGCACACTGTCAGATTAGTTCCGTAGTCGCACTGTCCACCATGCCGGCGTGGCGCAGTAATGCGTCAATCTCTGGAGCGCGACCACGGAAAGCGCGGAAAGACTCCAGCGCCGGGCGCGATCCGCCCACCGCCAGAATCTCGCTCCAGAAGCGCTCACCGGTCACCGGATTCGCGCCACCGGCTTCTTCAAACGCGCTATAGGCATCGGCGGACAATACTTCGGCCCATTTATAGCTGTAGTATCCCGCGGCATAGCCACCGGCAAAGATATGGCCGAAGCTGTTGGGGAAACGGTTGTAGTCCGGGGGAAAATTCACCGCGACCTCCTGGCGCACCTCGGCCAGCAGCGCCATCCAATCACCCGCCGTCGCGTCAAAGTCGCTGTAGAGCCGCATATCGAATAGCGAAAACTCGATCTGACGCGCGGTTTGCATGCCGCTTTGGAAATTTTTGGCGGCCAGCATTTTGTCATACAGCGCGCGCGGCAGTGCTTCACCGCTCACCACATGCGCGCTCATGCCCTGCAGTACCTCCCATTCCCAGCAGAAGTTCTCCATAAACTGCGACGGCAGCTCGACCGCATCCCACTCAACCCCGTTGATGCCCGACACCGACAGTTCATCGACCCGAGTCAGCATATGATGCAAGCCGTGACCAAACTCATGGAACAAGGTCGTGACTTCGTCATGGGTGAACAATGCCGGCTTGCCATCAACCGGCCCGCTGAAATTGCAGGTCAGATACGCCACTGGAGTTTGCAGCACGCCGTGCTTGACCCGGCGGCCGCGCGCATCGTCCATCCAGGCGCCGGAGCGCTTGCCTTCGCGCGCATACAGGTCGAAATAGAAACTGCCGATGACCTCGCCATCACGCAGAATTTCATAGTAGCTGGCATCCGCGTGCCATACCGGCGCCTCGGCGCGGCGCACTTCAATGCCGTACAGGGTACGCACTACGGCAAACAGTCCAGCCAGCACTTTGTGCTCGGGGAAGTATTGCTTCACTTCCTGATCGGAAAAGGCATATCGCGCCACACGCAACTTCTCTCCGACATAGCTCAGATCCCAAGACTCTAGTGTGGGGAGACCGAGTTCATCGCGGGCAAATGCCTCCAGCTCGGCGCGATCCTGCAACGCGAACGGACGCGCCCGCCGCGCCAGATCGCGCAAGAAAGTGATCACTTGCGCCGGGTCGTTGGCCATCTTGGTCGACAGCGACAGCTCGGCATAATTGGCAAAGCCCAATAGCACGGCCTCTTCGCGGTTCAATTGCAGAATTTCGCGAATCACCGGGCCATTATCCAATAGCACAGGGCCAAACTCAGCGGCACGCTTGGCGTAGGCATCGTACAAAGTTTTGCGTAATTCACGGTTGTCGGCATACTGCATCACCGGCAAGTAGCAGGGAAACTGCAAGGTCAGTTTGAAACCTTCGCGCTGATCCTGAGCACTACTGGCCGCCAGCATTGAGCAGACATCCTCGGGCACACCGGCAAGCTCGGCGGCATCGGTCAAAGTCAAGGAGAAGGCATCAGTGGCATCCAGCACATTTTGCTCGAACTTGGCGGCCAGCTCAGCCAGGCGGCTTTGAATCGCGGCAAAACGCAACTTCTCGGCATCCGGCAATTCCGCGCCCGACAACTTGAAGTCGCGTAGATTATTCTCAACGATCTTATTGCGCGCCGCGCTGTAGCCGGTATAGTCGGGCTGATCTTTCAGCGCCTTGAAACGGGCATATAGCGCCAGATTTTGTCCCAGCTCGCTCCAGAAGGCCGACAGCTTGGGAATATTGGTGTTATAGGCATCGCGCAGTTGCGGCGTATTCATCACCGCGTTCAGGTGCCCAACCGCCCCCCAGCAACGCGACAGGCGCTCGGTGGCATCGCACAAGGGCTCAACAAAGTTATCCCAGCTGGGCGCGCTCAGATCTTCGGTCAACTTGACGACGGTGGCGCGCGCCTCTAGCAGCAGTTGGTCCACGGAGGGAGAAACCTGCTCAGCGCTAATTTCGCTGAAACGCGGCAGGCCGGAAAAATCGAGAAGCGGGTTTAAGCTCATTCTGTTGGCATCCATTTGCAACCGGTTCGGTATGATTAAGGCTAAGGGCATTAGCAGCTATATGAGGACACAAGGCATGAATCGCAATATTCGTTCGTACGATGGACTCGTTCCCGCAATCGACGATAGTAGTTTTATTGATCCCGCCGCGGTGGTGATCGGCGAAGTCACGCTGGCCGAGAACACCTCGGTCTGGCCGTGCGCTGTGATCCGGGGCGACGTCAACCGCATCGACATCGGCGCGGGCAGCAATGTCCAAGACTTCGCCATGCTGCACGTCAGCCACAAGCGCAGCGATGACCCCGAGGGCGCGCCACTGACCATCGGGCGCAATGTCACCATCGGTCACCATGTCACCTTGCATGGCTGCAGCATAGACGATGAAGTTCTGATCGGCATCGGCAGCATCGTACTGGATCGAGCGGTGATCGAGAAACACGTGCTGGTCGGCGCCGGTTCGCTGGTACCGCCGGGCAAGCGTTTGCAATCGGGGTTTCTGTATCTGGGCAATCCTGTGAAACAAGTGCGCGCGCTGAGCGAGGAAGAAATCGCCTACTTTCGCTACTCCGCCGAACACTATCAGCGCCTGGCGCGCAAACACCAAGCCAGCCTGGACATCGATGCACAACCCTGATCGCTACGTCGGCTTTGTACCGCGCGTCGCCTGCTGGTCGCTGGATAAGCTATTATTTTTGGCGCTCACCAGCCTGTTGGCCTGGCTTTATCCAGTACCGGGGCTAAGTTGGCGCGCACTCTGGCATTGCGGCCTGGATCTGGAATGCATCCGCCCGCAAGCCGGACCGCTCGCCATGGCCGCGCTGCAATGGCTGCTGCCGGCGCTGGCCGCGGTGTGGTTTTTGACTCGAATGCGGGCGACGCCGGGCAAGCTGCTGCTGCGTGCCCAGGTGGTCGATGCGATCAGTGGCGCCACCCCCAGCGTCAAACAAGCCTGGCTCAGAGTACTGGGCAGTGGCTTATCTTATCTGACACTGGGCGCGGGTCATTTGCTGGTTCTGGTCGATCCCAGAAAGCAAGCGCTACACGACAAAATCGCCGGGACCGTGGTGATCAGAGTGCGGCCAGGGCCGCGGCGTAATCTGGTTCGTTGGCAATTTCGGACACCAGCTCAACGTGACGCACCACATCGTCTTGATCCAAGACCACCACGGCGCGCGCGCACAAACCGGCCAGCGGGCCCTGGGCCAGCTTGACGCCATAGTCGGTCAGAAATTCAGGATGACGGAAACTCGACAACGTCACCACATTGGACAGGCCTTCGGCGCCGCAAAAGCGCTGCTGGGCAAACGGTAAATCGGCGGAAATGCACAGCACCACGGTATTGGGCTGACTGGCGGCCTCGACATTGAACTTACGCACCGAGGTGGCGCAAGTTGGCGTATCGACACTCGGGAAAATATTCAGGATTTTCTTTTTGCCGGCATACGCCAGCAGTGTCACATCAGACAAGTCGCCCGCTGTCAGCAACACACTAGGCGCAGACTGCCCAACTTGCGGCAAACTGCCTGCAACTTCAACCGCATGGCCCTTCAAGGTAACCGTACTCATGGCGCAACCCTCATAATGGTAAACGTAAAGTTTAGATGCCGATGATTCCGCACCGCGTGTCATCCTCGCCGCATGGCGGGGATCCAGGCTTTTCGTTCGCGCCGCCGCCAGTCCATGTATGGATTCCCGCTCGGCGAGCGAGAATGACGGGAGGACGGGAGGACGGCGAGAATGACCAAGAGGGGAGTTTGCGCCTATGGCCTTAAAATTCAACCCTTTGTCCAGCAGGGATTAGCCGTGGATCAATCCACGCCCAGCATGCCGAATTCAATCGGCGCCTTAACGTAAAACACCTGAATTTTTTCCTCGTTCAACCGCGCGAACAACTTTTCGGTTTCGTCTTCACTCAGCGCCAAGGTGATTTCCAATGGCTGATCAGCCAAATCGAAGAAATGCGCCGAATGCACACGACCATGGTGGCCAAAGCCTTGGGCCGAGCCGGTCAGAGTCGCGCCGCGGATGTGCAGTTTTTGCGCCTCGTCCATGATCCACTGCGCCAGCGTCTGGTGCCCATGCTTGCGGTCCTGCTGGGTAAAAAATGTGACCTGATAGCCTTGCATCGCTGTCTCCCTGGTTACCACTGCCGTGCCAGCGCCACTGTCGCCACACCAAGCAGCGTCATTGCCAACGAACCCACCACATGCACCGAAATTTCTCCGCAGGCCCACAACCAGCGTCCCTGTTGGATCAAGGACGCGGTTTCCGCCGAAAAGGTGGAAAACGTAGTCAAGCCGCCGAGAAACCCGGTAATCACCAGCAAGCGCCATTGCGGCGGCAAACTTGGATGCCCGGCAAAAAACGCCACCGCCACCCCGATCAAATAGCCACCGATCAGATTAGCCGCCAGAGTGCCGGGCGGCAGGGTCGGAAACAGACTATTGAGCTCGGTGCCGAGAAACCAGCGCAGCAAACAACCGCTGGAACCGCCGAGCGCTATAACCAGTATGGAGCTAAACATAGGGGATGAGATCCTATTCTGCACTTTGGCCATCGACCTTGCGCCGCGTCTGCAAGATCGGCGGCGCCCAGCGTTCGCCCGGACGCTTTTTACGTGTAGCCAGGGTCAGTTGCGACGGCGCGAAAATATTGATGTTATGGGTATTCGGCGTGGTAATCAAATATTGCGCTTCGGTCGCCTTGAGGAAGCCCGCGACCCGATCGATATTGAAAATATCCAGATGGGCAAACGGCTCGTCGATGAACACAAATCCAGAGGGATTCGCTTCGTCCATCATCAGCGCGATGAGCAAAATCAGCGATTTCATCACTTGTTGACCGCCGGAAGCTTCTCCGTCGTTCATCCCCATCATGCCCTTCTGGTCGAAATTGAAGCGCAACGCCAACCCCGCCTGCGCCAGCAATGCATCATCATTATCCAAGATTGGCAGATCGACTTCGACACCAATACCGGCTAACTCACCCAAGCGACGCACATTCTGACCATATGCGCGCACCGTAGCGCGCAGCTTCTGAATGTAGGCACTGCGGGCGTCGCCAGTCAAAGCACTGGCGCGCTCAACTTCGCGTTGACGCCGCTGATGCTCACGCTCCAACTGGGTTAAGTCGTCCAGCAGCTTATCCTTGAGCGACAGTACATTCTCGTCGCACTCCCACTCGCCACTGGCGAGTCGCTCCTGCAAATAATTCAGCTGATGGCGCGCGTCCGCCGCGCTTTCATACTCTTCTAGCAGCAGAGCCACGCGGGACGCGGCCAATGCATCCGCGGGCAAGCGCGCCGCGCTCTGGCGCAGCTCCAGCACTAAGCGGCGCAATTGACGGCGCGCGCCATCGACCAAGCCCTGAAACTCAGCCAGACGCGCCAGGCCTTCTTGCTCGCGCTGACAAACGCGATCATGCGCCAGACGCGCATCGCCATGCGCGCGATCGGCGCGCGCCTGCTCTTCCTGCGCTAGCGCCAGCTCGCTGCCTAGGCGCGCCACCTCTTGTTTCACACCATCGAGACGCATTTCCAGCGCGGCAAATTCGGCGCCACGCTTGTCCAGTGTGGCAATCGCATCCATCCCGCCCAGATATTCGGCCAGGGACGCGGCCTCGCTGGCCAAGGCCAGCTGGCGCTCTTCCTGATCGAGAATCTGACGATTAAGCTGGCGCAATTGCTCGCGCAACGCACTCAAACGCGACAAGCGCGCGGCTTCGCCAAAGGCATATTCATGCGCCGCCACGCCAATATGGCGCGCGCCGCGCCGCTCGCGAAAATACCCGTCGCGCGTGATCCAATCGCCATCGAGCTCGGCGCCGGCTGCGGCGTTCTCTACCCGCGAGACCCCAGCGAGCTGGCGATATAACCAGTCCGGCGCCTCGGACGAAAAGCGTAGCACTTCAAGCAGGCTGCCTACGCGCGCGCGCGGCGCGGTGGCGCACTCCGGCACCACGAAATGGCGGAAGCGGCACTTTTCCGCCAGGCCCCAGGCCGCGCGCTTATCTTCAGCGCGCAACAACAGCACCACATGGCGATACGGACGCAGCATTGCCTCAACCGCGCCTTGCCAAGCTGGATCGAGGACTTCGACAATTTCAGACAGCATGCGATGGCCGATAGAATTTTCATCTAGCGCGGCGCGGAACTGACGCACGTCGTCCGGCGCGCGCGCGCGGCCACCTTCCAGCGCCTCGATTTGCTGTGACAGCTCACCGCGCTCGAGCTTGCCGGCGCGCAGCAGATCGCGCAAACCCTCACCCGCCGCGCGCAGCTCAGCCAACTGACGCGCCAGCGTCTCGGCATCGGCGCCGAACTCCTTATGCGCCAGTGCTTGCAGGCGATCGCGCTCTTTAAGTTGCCCGGTCAGCGCCGCCACTTCGCTCTTAGCGGCAACAAACTGCTGTTGCGCCAGTTCACGCGCGCGCTCCGCCTCGACGCGCTCCGCTTGCGCGTCGGATTCTGCGCCGGCCAGTTGACGCGCGCCGAGTTGGGCCGCGCCATGCTCGCCCTGAGCCTGCGACAGATTACGCAATGCGGTGCGATAACCTTGCCACACCCCGGTCAGCGCCATGCGACTATCCAGGTGGGTCAACACCGGCAGCGCCTGATCACGAATCGCCCCGATGCTGTGATTCAACTGCTGCCATTCCAGATAGCGGTTGGCCCGGGTTTTCATGGTTTCGACTCGCGTCGCCAGCGCTTCTTCCTGGCGGCTCAGCGCATCGAGCTCCAACTCGGTGCCCTTCTGTTCGTCGCGCGCGCGCTGATAATTGTCTAGCACGTCTTTATCGCCAAACACCTGAAACACCAGGTCGAGCAATTGACGCGGCGAATACTCGGTCAATTTATCGGTATCGCCCTGCTCCAGCGCCAATACCTCGGCCACCGCCGAGGTGAGGCCCGCAACCTCCAATTGGCGCCGATATTCCTGCACTCCGAGCCAAGCGCTATGCTGCTCCACCTGCTCGAGCGACACGTCGCCATCCAGAATCGCGTAATGACGCACCCAATCGCCGCCCTGTTTGCGTATGCGACACAGCAAAGTCACTGTCTCACTGACAATCGGGAAAAATGGCGTCGGGTACAAACCACCCGATAAGCGACGCGGGTTATCCACAACCCCGCGTAGATAGGCGAACGACTCGCGGTTATTGCGCACATAGCGCTTGTAATCACGCTTGCCGGAGCACTTGATTGCCAACAGGGTGCGCAGCGCGTCCAACAGGGTGGTTTTACCCGAGCCATTGGGTCCAATAATGGTGACAATCTGCGCGTCTAGCGGCACCGTCAGGCGCTGCCAGAAATCCCAGTGCACCATTTCTACCGATTTAATCTGAAACATCAGTCATTCTCCGCCGGCTCGGCATCATTCTCGGCCCAGGACTGGCGCCGTCCCAACACATCGCCCAGCGCGCCTTCGATAATTCGCGGCGCCAACTGACTGTAATCGAGCATCAGATCCAGCATCGGCCCTTCATATAACACCCGATTGCGCCGCGCGACAAAGCCCAGATTAACCAGGCGCCCCAGGTTGGCGTTAAAGCGCGTGCGCCCGCCCAACGACTTACCGAAGTCGGCATACAGCGCGTCCTCTGACACCCCGCTGGACACGGTTTCACCGGTTTCCAGCGGCTTTTGCTCACCAAACATATCGCTCTGGTCTTCATGTCCGGCTTCGACCCGGGCAATCTGACGCTCGCGCTTAGGCAGAATGATCAGCGCCCACAAAATCACCAGCAGAGCCACACCATCGCGCGGCAAGCCCAAATTATTATTCACCCAGGCCTCGGAGGCGCCGAACACCGGCTCGGTCATCTGTGGCAGTAACGCCACCGCGATATATTCGGCATAGGGATTTTCCACCAGACGCAGCCCGACCTCGGCCAGACGGCGTTCGAGTTCATGGCGGAAGATATCATCCAATAGCGCGCGACGCGCCAACGGGTCAGCGCGGCGCACCACACGGTGCGCCAATAGGCGCGAAGTCAGGGTTTTGAGTTCAATGTCCATGAGGGCCACATCGGGTTAGCACGGTGGAATCAACTGTGCGTTGGACAGCGAGGCCACCTCGGGGTGGCCCGGATCAACAATGCCGTCGCCATCGACCAAGCTCAGCGGCAGGCGCGCCAGAGCCGACATCACATCGGGCTGATTGCGCATTTCGGGGTCATCGAGCAAGGTCAGCAACGACAAACGGTAGGCGGTCTCGTTATAAGTTGCGGCGAGCACCACCTCAGACAGTGGCGTGGCGCGATCCAACTGTTGCAACGCCTGATACAAGGACTCGGCGGCCAGCAAGCGTTCAATTTCCGGTTCCCCCGAGGTCGGCGCGGCCTCACCCACCGGCAACACCGCCGAAGCGGCGCTGGCGCGCTCACGCGCCAGCAACTCGAACTCGGCGACATCGGCGATTTCCGGCGTCGACAAAAACGCCGGCTCAGGGCTAAACGACCAACAGCCATCCTGCATCGCGGCCAGCGTCACAGCGGATTGATGGCGCAGGTAATCGGCAATATCGGTCGAGGTCAAACCCGAAGCACCAAGGTGCACACGCTGCGCCGACAATTGCGCCAGACGACGTTCGAAGGTGCCAGCCAGGGCCAGCATGCGGCTTTGCGCCAAGGCGATGGCCTGTGCCTGATTGAGCATCGCCAGACTCAATTCTTCGCTTGAGGTCAGCGAGCGCACCACCTCGGTGGATTTAGCCACCCAGCGCCAAACCGCTTCTAAACGGTGCTGCGCCGCGCGGATGCGAAACTCCGACTGCGACTCCAGCGCCTGCTCGAATTCGGCGTATAGCTCATTGAGCCTCGCCAATAAATGCTTCAGCGCCTCATCCGACACCTGCCCTACCGCCTGCCCGGCGGCGACTTGACTGGTCAAATAACCCAGTTCGACATCGTCGCCGGCAAAATCGATCATGGTCGCCAGCGCCGACATCGCGACGCGCGCGCCCTCGGACAACTGGTACAAGCCGCTATCCGGCTGCCAGACCAATAGATCGCCTTCACGCAGGCGTTTGAGGATGGTATCGAGTTTGATCGGATTGAGATAAGCAAAGCGCTGCGCCAGCTCTTGCGGGCTCCAGGCCGGCATCTCGGTCTGACAGCCCAGCTCGCGCAGCACCAGAAGGCGCATCAACACCTCCTCATCGCCACCGCGAAACAGGGTGATGAAGACCGACAGGCTGGGCCAGGCGCCGTTAAGGCGCTGTACCGTGGCCAGTTCGGCGGGCGCAATGCCCGCCTGGAAAAATTCGTCTAACGCGTCCACGCACAGTCCGGATCGGCTAAAACACGAATTGTCCTGGCTACGGGGTTTATTCGTCAATATCGGCGACTGGATCCGTAGCCGGCGCAACGGCGTCTGTCTCCGGCTGAATCAGACTGGAGCCCGTGGTTTTTTCGGTCGGGAACAGCACCGGACGCGCATCGCGCTCGGCGCGCTCGGCGGCGCGAATCACTTCCAGGTAGGACATGATCGCCAATGTCAGCTCGCGCGTGCCATCGCCGCTAATCGCCGAAATCGCAAACACGCGCGGGGTTTTGATATCGAAGCCGTCACTATCGTCCGGCTTGAGATCAGACCAGCCATAGGCCTCGAGAAACGCGCGCACCCGCTCATCACGCTCATCCGCCGGCAACATATCCAGCTTATTCAGCACCAGCCAGCGCGGCTTATTGTTCAGTTCTTCATCGTACTTGCGCAGTTCTTCAACGATCGCGCGCGCCTCGCGCACCGGATCAACCTCGGGGTCGAACGGCGCCAGATCCACCACATGCAACAACAGGCCGGTCCGGCTCAAATGCTTGAGAAAGCGATGGCCCAGGCCCGCGCCCTCAGCCGCGCCCTCGATCAAACCGGGAATATCGGCGATCACAAAGCTCTGCGCGTCGTTCATGCGCACCACGCCGAGGTTCGGGTACAAGGTGGTAAACGGATAGTCCGCCACCTTGGGCTTGGCGGCCGACACCGCGCGGATCAAGGTCGATTTACCGGCATTTGGCATGCCCAGCAGACCCACGTCCGCCAACACCTTGAGTTCCAGACGCAAACCGCGCTTCTGGCCTTCTTCGCCCGGGGTGCACTGACGCGGAGCGCGGTTGGTTGACGACTTGAAGTGCAAGTTGCCCATGCCGCCCTTACCACCACTGGCCAGCATCATGCGCTGTCCGTGGAAGGTCAGATCGGCCAGCGCCTCGTCGGTATCCATGTCGAGAATCTGCGTGCCCACCGGCATATGCAATTCGATATCATCACCACCCCGGCCATAACAGTCGGCGCTTTGGCCGCGCTCGCCATGCTGCGCCTGATAACGCTTCACAAAACGATACTCAACCAAGGTGTTGATATTTTCATCCGCCACCGCGTAAACACTACCGCCACGGCCACCATCACCACCATCCGGGCCGCCCATCGGCACGTACTTCTCGCGGCGGAAACTGGCCGCGCCATTGCCACCCTTACCACCCGCCACTTCAATACGCGCTTCGTCGATGAATTTCATTGCATTGCTCCCGGATTACGAGGAGTTAGGCGTAAAAACTGGCAGCGCGCCAACCTTTACGCCTCGCCCCTCAAAAAAAACAAAAAAGCCCTATCTCAAGGACAGGGCTTTTCAAAACCTACGCGGGCGATTACTCGCCGTCTGCTGCGCCGGTATAAGGGATCACGGTGACAAACTTGCGTTGCTTTTCACCTTTAACGGTGAATTGCACGTAGCCGTCAACCTTGGCGAATAGGGTGTGATCCTTGCCCAGACCCACGTTTTCGCCCGCATGGAAACGAGTGCCGCGCTGACGCACGATAATCGAACCAGCCGGAATCAGCTCGCTACCGTAAACCTTAACGCCAAGGCGTTTCGATTCGGAATCGCGACCGTTGCGGGAGCTACCGCCTGCTTTTTTATGTGCCATGACTGTTTACTCCTTACTTGGCAATCGCGTCGATACGGATTTCGGTATAGTTTTGACGATGACCCTGATGCTTCTGGTAATGCTTACGACGACGCATCTTGAAGATGCGGATCTTTTCGCCACGACCATGGGCAACAACAGTTGCCGTTACGGACGCGCCAGCAACGTGAGGGGTCCCCACGACAACCTGATCACCATCAGCTACCATCAGCACTTCTTCAAGTACGATTTGGCTGTCGATGTCTGCAGGTATCTGTTCTACTTTAAGTTTTTCGCCAACGGAAACTTTATACTGTTTCCCGCCGGTTTTTACGACCGCATACATTCGTAATAGCTCCTAAAAAATCGTTCAGTCTCATCCAATTAAAGACGAGAAGCCGGTCATTCTATTCTGGAGATGCAAAACTTGTCAAATCTTTCATGAACTTAGGCGCAAATTCTGTTGGCATAGCAGCCCACGCGCCTTTTCTGCTAGAATCGAGCGGTTTTCCCGGCGTAGACAAACTGGTTATTACCGTGCCCGAGACCCCGTTTTTTCGAACTTTGATTGCAACCGACATGCAGCAGGTGGATCGCGTGATCCGCAGCCAGCTGCACTCGGATGTTGCCCTTATCCGCCAAGTAGCGGAGTACATCATCTCCGCCGGCGGCAAACGCCTGCGTCCGATGCTGACTCTGCTCGCCGGTCGCGCCTGTGCTTACGATGGCGAACATCTATACAGCCTGGCGGCAATGGTCGAGTGCATTCACACCTCAACCCTGCTCCATGACGACGTAGTGGACGAGTCAGACTTGCGCCGCGGACGCGAAACCGCCAACGCGCTGTTTGGCAATGCAGCCAGCGTATTGGTCGGCGACTTTCTCTACACACGCGCCTTTCAGATGATGGTCAGCGCGCAGAACATGCGCATCATGGACGTCATGGCGGCCGCCACTAACATCATCGCCGAAGGCGAGGTACTGCAACTGCTGAACATCGGCAACACCGATGTCAGCGAAAGCCAGTACCTGCAGGTGATTCAGTACAAAACCGCCACACTGTTCGAGGCCGCGAGCCGCATAGGCGCGCTGATTGCCGGCGCCGACCCGATACATGAAACCGCGCTGGCCGATTATGGCCGCCACCTGGGCACCGCCTTCCAGATCATCGACGACGTGCTCGACTATAGCGGCGACGCAGCGAGTATTGGTAAGAACCTGGGCGACGACTTGGCGGAAGGCAAGCCAACGTTACCTCTGATCTATACCATGCAACATGGCAGCCCCGCGGACGCCGAATGCGTACGCAATGCCATCGAGCAGGGAGGTCGCGATCATTTTCAGCAAGTGCTGGCTGCGGTACAATCCTGCGGCGCGCTCGACTACGCACACCAGGAAGCGGTCAAAGCCGCACAACGCGCAATCGCCGCCCTGGAACCGCTAGCCGAATCCGACGCCAAACGCGCCATGTGCGAACTGGCCGAACTGTCGGTCAACCGCCAAGAATAAACCGTCCCTGTAGTTAAATGGATATAACGGCCCCCTCCTAAGGGGCAGTTCTGGGTTCGATTCCCGGTGGGGGCGCCATTTACCGTTCCGAAGAAGTCCATCAACCCCGCACAGCTTAAGGCTCTGCGGGGTTTTTGTTGTCTAGAGCCATCCGTAGATATACAGCAGCAGCCGGGGGTACAAGGGAAACCTGAATTTTGGGGTTGCTACCCGCGAAGACCAAGCCCCATCGGTTATTACGCCAAACGTAAATCACGAATTGCTGTCAAAAACTTATTTGATTATATTCTGTAGATAAATTTTGATTTTGACATCATCACTCATGTCATGCGTGGCTACAGAATGGACCACCCAATGAAACACATTTCTCTCCTTTCGGCTGCGCTTGCTCTTTCGGGCTGCGCGTCCATGGAGCAAGAGCCCAGCGCGCATATTGACTTCTATGTTTGGAATAGCAATTCTCTCGTCACGGGTTTCCTCGGGGGAGGTGGTGGGGGGGATTTTGACTTGATGAAAGGACAGACCACTAGCGTCCGTGTCGGCTCGCCGTTTCCCATCCGGCGTTGTGAGGCTCCCAATTCGTGCAAACAAGCCGTGGTTACGATAACGAACACGCTTAGATTGCTCAGCAAAGTCGGTGGATATGCATCCGTGCAGTTGGATTCACATGTACAGATTGGCCGCCAAAGTTCTATAAGGTCACCGACGGGTGAAATCACTGAAACGATCAACGATGGCGTCCCTCTTATTGATCCACAGGACTTCCATGTCACCCAAACCCTGGAGCTGGAAGCGGGGAATATGCAGACTGTTGAGTTGATCCCTGAAGCTCATATTGAGATCCGCTTGCCATAGATTGTAATTTGCAAGGCCGACGGTCACGAACGCGTGATCGTCGTTGAACCATAGGCCACAATAGGGATTCGGCACCAAATGCACCACTCTTCTGGATAACCTTGGGACGAACCCCGCAACCTGACGCGATGGTTATTTCGCGAGCGGCGTTTGCATCATGGTAGACCCTGAGCCCATCATGGCGGCCCCTTGCGACATCATCGCAGTACCCTGGCCCATCATGGCGCCGGAGCTTCCCATAAGGTGTTTCATTTCAAGCTCCTTTAGAGCGAAACCAACTAGCGTTGAGCATAGACCGAGGTTTGTCCGTTCCGAGAAAAAGCCATGACTTGATAAGGAACGGATGCGCCCTGAATATCCATGCCTGGCGCCGATAACGGCATCCCCGGCGCGGCTAGCCCAACGATCTTGGGCTGGTCTTTCAGCACTTTGAGAATCAGGTCGGCCGGCACATGACCTTCGAATACATAGCCACCAATCATCGCGGTATGGCATGAACGCAGCGCGCGCGGCACCCCTTCCTTGTCCTTGGTCGGTGCGACATTCGCCAGCGCCAAGGTCTTGACGGTAAAGCCGCTGGCTTTCAGGCTGTTGGCCCACTTTTCACAACATTCGCAGCCTTTGTTTTTGACCATGGTGATATTGAGTGCCGTAGCAAAAACCGGTGCGCTTAGCGCAAGGCCAAATAGCATCGTGACCGCGGCGACAAGCTTGCTCTTGAATGGGGTATTCATCGTGTTCTATCCAGATCAGACGCCCGGGCCGTGCGTGGCAAGGCTCGAGCCCCGTGTGTTTCTCACAATCATGCAAAGCATGACCAAAGCGTAACCACTTCGCGGTGCTCAGCGCTGTGGTGGACGCGCGCGCGGGTTCTGAATATACGAGGTGAAATCAGCGACATGCTGGCTATCTTGCGGGGTGCGCAGCGGCGCGTAGGCGAGTGCCTTAACAGGTAAAGTCGCAACTTGCGCCTGGCAACATGCGCCGTGGTAATGACTGCTGAAGGGAATTGAGGACGCGTTCGTTGTATGGGAGCAATCCACATGAGACATCACCGTCACCGTGGCACAGTGCGCGGTCGACGCGGGCGCTAAGCTAACCGCCCAAGCTGGCAAAGGAAGCAGGGCAATGGCGAACAGCAGATAAAACAACCGTAGGGCTTTCATGGCATGCCCAGTATAGCCCCATGTCCATCCAACTTTCAAATACCTATAAGGGGTATTAAATCCAATCAGTGGCTGGCAATGAGCCGGGTGGACTTCTGCGACCATCCGACGCCACGCGCTAGGCGCAATGAGCGAAACCTAGAATCTATTCGCCGTACTTCCCCGAATAATGCGCAAAGTCGTCGGCGCAAACGCCCATATTTCAACCGCGCTCCACCGAACCAATGCCCCAGCATGCATACCATTCTTGTCTTAGGCGGTTATGGTTTTTTGGGTGTGATTTTGTCGAGGGGATTGAACAACTCAACGCCGCTGCTTGCGCCAGTGGGGTATTGGTCACCAGCGGAGCCAGTTCTTTACCCGCGCTATCTTCCACCGTGGTCGATCATTACTTGAGCCGGTTTCATCGCCTTGAATCGATTCGCCATGGCATTGGTTCTGGCGCGCTCGCCCCGGGTCTGGCCACCATGCGTGGGATATTTTCTTACTGCGGCAAACCGTTTCCGTGGCTCAAGGCGGGGCGCTGGCAAACCACCCACGGCTGGCTGGATTTGCAGCGCTATCGGTTTCCGTCGCCGGTGGGACCGCGCTGGCTAAGTCGATGCGAGGTGCCCGACCTGGTTCTGTTCCCGCGCCATTACACACATTAAGTCAGTGGCTGGAGCCCTTGGTCAGCGACAAGGGCACCATGTTTGTTGCGCTGGAAGGCAAAGGGATGGATGGTCAACCGCTTAAGCTGAATTGGCATTTGCTTGCCGCCCAGAACCATGGGCCGCAGATCCCCTGCGGCGCGGCGATTGCCTTAGCCCAAAAACTGGCGCGCGTTGACACTTTGCCGCATGGCGCACGCCCTTGCATGGGCTTACTCACGGTTAAAGACTATCTTGCCGCATTGCGCGGTTTCGACATCCGCGAGTACTCGCCGTGAACCCCTATCTGATCATCAAATGGCTGCATATTCTCAGTGCGACCGTACTGTTTGGCACCGGTATCGGCATTGCTTACTTCAAGAGGATGGTCGACCACAGCGATGACGTCCGAGCGATCCGCACCGTGGCCGAGCACACCGTCCTGGCCGATTTGCGCTTCACCACCGCCACGGTCATCCTGCAAGCGCTCACCGGGCTCGCCTTGGCTTATCTCGCCGGTTATCCCATCCATCAGGGCTAGGTGTTCTATTCCATTGACCGCCGGAAATGCGACTGAACCTCTCGGCAGCAATTCATCACTCCATTAACGAACATTAACAATCATTGATTCATGCAAATTAAGCATTACATGATACTTTGTAAGCTTACCTGTTTGGCATTAACCATCGATGCCACGGCGAAACCCCATGGTTGTTAATCATCATTAACGCTTAAAAAAACAGCCTTTAACACATTCATTCACCAGCCCAATATGTGTCGATAAATGAGAAATAACACAAAGGTTGAACAAGTCTCATGCGCTATGAAGTCCATGTACCACCCATTGAGACTAAAAATCGTTTCAACCCTTAATCGGGGCGAGCTGAGTGTTCAGGTATTGGTCGCGCAAGTGGGAACATCACAGAGCAATATTTCACAACACCTGGCGCTACTACACGACTCGGGAGTGTTGCGCAGCAGACGAGATGGTAATCAAATTTTTTACCGGGTCGGCGACCAGAAAACCCTGGAAGTACTGCGTATGATGCAAGAAATCTTCTGTCGGTTTTAACGCGCTCAGTGCGCTCGGCGTCAACCGTACTGACTTTAAGAGATCCATCGACTTGAAAATACCGGGCCTAATGCCACAAACAGTGCAATCGCAATCAGTTCGGCAGCGCCTCATCCGCCGGATGCGTCACTTCTATTTATCTTCTAGCGCGTGGCGCAGACACATGCCGCTGTGGATCTCGGCAATGCTGATTGGCATCGTCGCCAGCCTGTTCGCCGCGGGCGGCCATCAGGCGCATCATCTATTTGATCACATATATGCTTTATCGCCGTATTGGACCTTACTGATCACGCCGTTCGGTCTGGGTTTATCGGTGTGGCTGCTGCGGCGCTATTTTAGCGGCGCGCTCGGTGGAGGCATTCCGCAAGCGATTGCCGCGCTCGAGCCCGATTCCACCGTACTGAGAGCCCGGGTGCTGAGCATCAAGGCGGTCGTGGGCCAGATTGTACTCACCTTGATTGGGATCGCCTCGGGAGCGACGTTTGGCTACGAAGGCCCGATTGTGCAAGTCGGCGCGGCGTTGAGCTACAGCTTTAATCGCGGGGTCGCCGGTCGCAACGAACGAGCGGCGCGCGGCATTATTCTCGCCGGCGCGGCCGCTGGCGTTGCCGCCGCGTTTAATGCGCCGCTGGCGGGGATTGTGTTTGCCATCGAGGAAATGAGCCATGCCTTCAATTATGAACGACGCTCCAGCTCCACCATTCTGCTATGCGTGATTGTCGCGGGTCTGACCTCACTCAGCATTCAAGGTAGCTACAATTATTTTGGCATTACCTCGGTGATACTAGATTGGCGCCAAGGTTGGTCGGCGATTTTAGTTTGTGGGATTGTCGGCGGCTTATCCGGCAGCGTCAGTTCGAAACTGATGCGTACAATCAGCCATCATTTACCAAAACCATTACAACGCATACGTGGCAACTTCCCGGTGCTGTTTGCGATGATGTGCGGCCTAGCCCTCGCGCTAATCGGCATTGGCTCGCACGGCATCACGCTCGGCACCGGCTATTACCGCGCGCGGGACATTATTTTACAAACACGTAGCGACCTTGGCGCCTTCGGTATTCTGAAGTGGTGCAGCATGATGATCAGCTTCGCCAGTGGCGCTCCGGGCGGCATGCTGGTGCCATCGCTGGCGGTTGGCGCCGGCATCGGCCTGAACGTTGCCACCCTATTGCCAGCGGTGTCGCAAACCGCGGTGGTGTTACTCGGCATGGTGGCCTTTTTTTCCGGCATGACGCTGGCGCCGATGACCGGCTTCGTTATCGTGATGGAAATGAGCGACTCTTCCAGCATGATTATCCCGCTGATGGCGGCGGCGCTGATCGCCAGTAATCTGTCGCGTTTAATCTCGCGGCGCGCGCTCTATCCAACGCTGGCTCATCAATTTCACCGCAAGATGCAACACGCCACGGCCGAGGCGCAGACCGCGCCACACAAGGATTAAGTCCAGACCAAGCGCCTGAATCATCCGCAGCAAAAGTTCCGTAGTGCGACACTATGTCGCACTACGCGCGCACTGAACGCGCCGCCCTGTGAGTTATGATGTGCGTATATTTACTCATCATTACATTCAGGAATATCCCATGGTCCAATTCAGCCGCGCCACGCTCTACCGCATCGGTCCAGTACTGGCTCTCTCCCTGGTTTCAACCTCGGTTCTGGCCTGTGCCACCTGCGGCTGCAGCATGAGCAGTGATGGGGCCATGGGTTATTCGGATACCTCGGGCTGGCGCGTCAATCTGGAATACGACTATCTCAACCAGAATCAACTGCGCAACGGCACCCATTCGGTCTCCAGCGCTCAAGTCGCAAGCATCAATGACAACGGCGGCAACCAGGAAGTCGAGCATCAGACCGTCAACCGTTACATCAATCTCGGCATCAGCTACCGGCCAAACGCCGACTGGAGCATTAGCGCGCTGATCCCTTATATCGACCGCAGCCATAGCACTTACGGCAATGCCGGCGCCAGTCAGCTCACCCCGGACAATATCAGCGGCGCGGACAGCAGCGGCATGGGCGACGCCAAGTTGATTGTCAGCTATCAGGGCCTGCTACCGACCCATAACCTCGGAGTGCAGCTTGGCGTCAAACTGCCAACTGGCAACTACGGCGGCCAAGACGCCAATGGCAACATCGTGGGCAAAAGCCCAGTGTTCTTCAACACCGGGCCCAATGCCGGTCAGGCGCTCGACACCAGCCTCAACCCGGGGACCGGCAGTACCGATATCATCCTCGGCGCTTATTATTATCAGCCGGTGAGCCAGAATTTCGATGCGTTTGCCAACGGGCAATACCAAGCAGCGGTAATGGAAAAGCTGAACCAGGCGGGTGCCGATTACCGCCCCGGTGATCTCGCCACCATCAGCGTCGGCACACGCTATGAAGCCAACCCGCAATGGATTCCACAGGTGCAGCTGAACCTGACCCACAAGAATGCCGATAGCGGTGCCCTGGCGGACACCGCCGACACCGCCGGCACCGTGCTCTACCTGAGCCCGGGGATCACCGCCACGGTAGTGAAAAACACCCAGGTGTATGCCTTTATGCAACTGCCGCTGTATAGCAAGCTATCCGGCTATCAACTGTTTCCACGGTGGACGGCCAGCGTTGGGGTCAGTTACGCTTTCTGATATGCATAACACCACCGATTCGATTGATTCACCCGCGCGCCGCGCCTGGCTCGGTCAAACGCTGGCGCTTGGCGCTTGCGCCTCGCTTGCCGCCTGGCCGCGCGCCGCGCAAGCGTCTAGCCTGGAAGTCGGACAAATGGCGCCGCCCCTGGTGCTGCGCACACTCGATGGGCAGAGCATCGCCACCCGCGCCTTATTGGGCAAGGTGGTGATTCTGACCTTCTGGGCGTCCTGGTGCGATCCCTGCCGCGAAGAACTGCCGTTGTTGTCCGCCTACGCAGCGCGCCACGCGGCGCAGGGCTTGCAGGTTTTGGGCTTTAGCCTGGATGAACCGGACAGTCTGACCGAGGTCAAGAAAATTGCCGCCACACTCAGTTTTCCGGTCGGGCTATTGGGTAGCGCCTGGGCGGGCGGTTATGGGCGCATCTGGAATCTACCGGTGAACTTCACCATTAACCGCGCCGGCGTACTGGTCGACAATGGCTGGCAAGATAAGCAACCGGCGTGGACCGAAGCGCGGCTGCAACGCATCGTCACGCCGCTGCTGCAAGCGTCATCGTTCATGCGCCCTTAAAGCGGCAGGTCCTGTTTGGTATACACCCGCTCTGGACGACCGATACGGCCATAGGAAATTTCGGCCTGCAAGAAGTGCTTCTCGACACAAAATTCCAGATAGCGGCGCGCGGTGGTTTTGCTGATGCCAATGCGCCGCGCCACACTTTCGGTGGTATGCACCTCCTGAGCACTGAGGAACACGTCCTTGATCCGTTGCAGGGTGAGTTCCTCAATCCCCTTGGTGTGCTTATCCTGGCGAAAATCCTTGGACTGCAGATTGAACAGCGCATCGACATGGTGCTGATTGACCTGCTGTTGCGACTGCTGGCTATCAAAAAACCGCACATAGCGCTCGAGCGTCATTTGCAAGCGCTCATACGATACCGGCTTGATGATGTAATCAAACGCGCCATAGCGTATCGCCTTGCTGCAGGTTTCCATATCGCTGGCGGCGGTAATGAAGATCACCCGGGTCGCCAGATCGCTGGACACCAGGCTTTCCAGTAACTCGATCCCCTTGCCGTCGGGTAGATAATTATCCAATAGCAACAGATGCGGTTTGAGCACCGGGATCAGCTTGCGCGCATCGGTCAAATTCGCCGTGACATTGATCGCGCGAAAACGACTATTTTTACGAATGAATTCCGCGTGAATTTCCGCCAGACGCACTTCGTCTTCAACGATCAACACATCAATATCACGCATGCTCACCTCGCTTCTTTGGCACAAAAATGGTAAACACCGCGCCGTGAGGAATATTTTTCTCAACGGTGATGGTACCGCCCGCCTGCTGGACATAGCTGTCGACCAGATAAAGACCAACACCCCGGTCGCCACCAGCGCGAGTGCTGACACCGCGCTCGAACATTCGATCGCGCACCGCCGAGTCAACGCCCTCGCCCTGGTCAGCCACTTCGATGATCAACTCTTCTCCAACATCGGATAAATACAGCACCACTTGCTTGGCATCCTGAGCGCCCGACTGGCTGGCGTCGAACGCATTGTCCAGCAGATTACCAATGATAGACATCCACTCCAGATCGCTCAGGCAATTGGGCAAGGCATCCAGACAACAACCGGATTCAAAGGCCAGCTCAATGCCCAGCTCTTTGGCCCGATAGTACTTGCCGATCAGCAAACCGCACACTTGGTAATTGCCAAAGGTCATGGAGATATAGTCCAGCACCTTTTGGTGCGTGGCCGATTGTGACTGCACCAGCTTCATTACTTCATCGTAAGCCTTGATTTGCAGCAGTCCGGACACGGTCGAGATCCAGTTCAAATGTTCATGCCGAATCACGCGCAGGTTGTCGGCATAGCGTTTGACCTGACTCAGTTGCAAACTCAGGGTACTGATATCGTCTTTGCGCCGAAAGCTGATCACCCAGCCGTGCAACTGGCCATCGATATAAATGCCGACCCGGCTGGCAATCACCGACACACCATTAAAGACGCAAATTTCGTCTTTCTTGTCCTCGTCGCCGGCATGCAAAAAAGAGCAGTCGGGCACTAGTTGCTCCAGACCGACGCCGAGCAAGGGTTGCGAATTCGGACTGAGTTCCAGCATGTCGCGCGCCGCGCGATTAATCGCCGTTAATTGCCATTGCCGATCAATCGCCATCACCCCTTCATAGATTGACTCAAATACCACATCTTGCAGGCGCATCAGACGCGCGATTTCCAGCGGCTCCAGATTGAACATTTGTCGTTTGATGCTGCGGGTAAATAGCCAGGCGCTGAAAAACAAGATCGCCAGCACGGTGAGCAACAGCATCACAAACGGCATGAATTGCAGGCGGTTCCATTGTTCGATGCGCGACTGAAAATAGCCGACCGACACCACGCCGATAATCCGGCCCTGGACATCGTGAATTGGCGCTTTGCCACGCAACGACACCCCCAGGGTGCCTTTTTCCTGGGTGACAATCGCTCGTCCTTGCTGCAACACCGGCGCGTTATCGCCGCCCTCCATCGGACGCCCAATCGCAATACCGGGCTGTGAATGAAATAAGTGCCGGCCCTGGCTGTCGCCTATCACGATGTAGTTGGCATCGGACTGTTGTTTGAGCGGCATGATCAGCGCGCGCAACGCCGTGGTATCGCGCGCCGCTACCGCCCGCGCCACGCCGGGCATCACCGAGATCTGACGCGCCTGCACCAGGGCGCGGCCGCCGATCTGCAGAAACAGACTGTCTTCCATGCGACTGAACACATAACTACCCAACAGCAGCGACAGGATCGAGGACACCGCCAGCAACAACAGAAATGCCCGGGTCTGAAACGATGCCGGTTTAAGCCGCGCAATGATATGGCCAAACTTCATTTTACATCCCTCGGCACGGGGAATAAGCGCCGGCGACCACCGCTGGGCGTATCCCTCTAGCATGGCCATGTCGCGTACGCGCGCACCGGCAGCACGTTGTAGGATACACGAGCGCGCGCCACATAAAGCGACCTCGCTGAAAGCTCGCCGCACCCCTGTTGTCATCTTCACGCGTAGCGTGGAGATCCAGGCCTTTTGCTGGCAATGCCGCAAGTTCTCTGGATCCCCGCCGCCTGCGGCGGCGAGGATGACGGGTAGTGGGCGGCGGCGATAATGACGACTTGCGGTAGGCGGCCAGCCGCCACCATTGACACGCGGTTTCACCCTTCGCCTACGGCTCTTAAAAATCAAAGCCTTGAAGCGATTAATTCCATTTTATTCACAAAACCCACGCCAACCACGCCGCTACCGTATTTAAATTTTTAGAGTGAATTGAATTCATAAAAACCACGGTCTCGAGCTGATCCACATCACATATGATGCTTCTCCAGCACTGTAATTTCACAATGAAATTCAGGATAAAAAAAACGCGCGGTATTCACACGGGAAATGTGAGATGAACACTAAAGTCCTTATTCAGATTTTTAACTCGATGGCTCCGGTCTTCTTTCTAATTTATCTTGGCTGGTTTGCGGTACATAAAAAACTAGTCGATAAATCAGCCAAAAAAGTCTGTTCGACCCTGGTCACCGACTTTGTTTTTCCAGCCTTGCTGTTTACCGAAACCTACAAGGCCAAGTTGTCCCAGGTGTTCAACGGCACCTGGATGCTGGCGTTTACCCTGGCCATGTGCTCAATGTGGCTGATTGGCTTCGCCACCAATAAATTCATGCTCAAAAAGGATCTGCGTCAGAGCGCGATGCAAGCCATGCTGTGTAGCTTTCCAAACATGGGCGGCATGGGGATTCCGTTCCTCGCGCTATTGATTGGCGCCAGTTCGGCAATTTCGGTTGCCGTGGCCAATGTGATTGTGGCGATCACGATTATCCCCGGCACATTATTCTTGATTGAACTCGGCGGAACCGTCACTAGCGGCCCGGCCGGCGCTCGTAGCGCGCTACAAATCATTGGCGCCGCGCTGCTGCAGTCACTGAAGAAGCCCATGGTGGCGGCAGTGTTGGTCGGGCTGTTTTTCAGTGTGACCGGCCTGAGCGCTGTATTGCCCAAGTTCGCGGTCTCCAGTCTGGATATTGTGGCCAAATCGTGTAATTTTGTTTCGCTGTTTGCAGTGGGGGTGGCGCTATACGGCACCAAGCTGTCGATGAGCAAGAGCCTGAGCGCCAATATGGTGCTCAAGTGTCTGCTCAATCCGGCGATTGTCTGGGCATTGGTGATGCTGTTCGGGCTGACCGGTACCTCGGCGGAAGAAATGATTTTCTTGCTGGCGATGCCAACCGCCACCACCGCCGCGATTTTGGCCTACCAATGGAATATTCAGGAAGCCGAAGCCTCGAGCATCTATCTGGCGTCGACCGCCTTGTCGGTGATTACCCTGCCGGTACTTTTGATCCTGATGCAAACCCATATCCCGGGAGTCCACTAGTGGCCAAAACCACTCCGGTTCGCCCGCGTCGCGCTGTTCAACGGTGATGTGCAATGTCTGGCGAATTTGATTTTTACACCGTGGTCCCGGGCGAGGATCAGGCAGAGACCGCGGAAATCCAGCAATTCCTCTCGCAGTGCGATTTAGAGATGGAAGGCAATATCGATTTGTTTGTCCTGGCGCGCGAGCAGCGGCGCCTGATCGCTTGCGCCGGGCTGTCGACCAATATCATTAAATGTGTGGCGATCCGTCCCGAGTATCGTGGCGGAGCGATCAGCCTGCAATTGATCAGCGAAATCGTGCAATTGGCCGCCGAGCGCGGCGATTTCCATCTGTTTCTCTATACCAGGCCCTCGGGCGAGGCATTCTTCAGCGGCTGTGGCTTCTACCCCCTGGTAGAGGTCCCGGAGCGCATCGTATTAATGGAAAGCAGCCCGGTGGCGATTCAACGCTATTGCCAGCGGCTGCGCCAATTGCGCCAGCCGGGCGCCAAGATCGGTTGCATCGTGATGAACGCCAACCCCTTTACCCTGGGGCACCGTTACTTGGCCGAGCAGGCGGCGGCGGCTTGCGATTGGCTACATGTGTTCGTAGTCAGCGAAGATGTATCGCTGTTTCACTACGCCGACCGGTTTCGCCTGGTGTCTCAGGGTTTAAGCGGCATCGGCCATCTCACACTGCATCACGGCTCGGAATATATGATTTCGCGCGCCACCTTCCCAGGCTATTTCCTCAAGGAGAAGGGGATTGTCGATCATTGCCATACCGCGATCGATTTGTTGCTGTTTCGTCAGTATTTCGCCCCCGCGCTCGGCATTACCCACCGCTTTGTCGGCACCGAACCGTTCTGCCAGGTCACCGAAAAATACAACCAGGATATGAAATATTGGCTGCAACACGCCCCGTCCACGGCGCCCGCGGTGGCGGTGGTCGAGGTTGAACGTTGCACCCAGCAAGGGATTCCGATCTCCGCGTCTGAAGTGCGCCGCCTACTGGCGGTCGGGGCTTTATCCCAGATCAAACCCTTGGTGCCGCCAAGCACTTTGCAACTATTAGTCAGTGATTACGCCACGGGGACGCATGGCTGAGACTCAGCCGCGCCCGACAGCGCTATCGATATTTAACTCGACATGGAAACTCGCCATGAAAATTATCAAGCAGGCCATCGCCGGGACTCTGGAGTCCAGCGATTTAATGGTTAAGGTCGCCCCCAGCGACAACGATAGTTTGGATCTGGTGATCAGCAGTGAAGTGATCAAACAGTTCGGCCAGCAGATCCGCCTCGTGGTTCTGGACACGCTAGCAAAGCTCGATGTCAGCGCGGGCAGCGTCATTATTGAAGACAAGGGCGCGCTGGACTGCGCGATTCGCGCCAGGGTGCAAACCGCGGTACTGCGCGGCGCCGGCAGTGATGAACTCAACTGGGAGCAACTCTCATGAAACTGCGCCGCAGCATGCTGTTTCTCCCGGGCGCCAACGCCGCGATGCTCTCTACTGCATTCGTGTATAAGCCAGACTCGATCATGTTCGATTTGGAGGACGCTGTCTCTCTGCGCGAAAAAGACTCGGCGCGGCTGTTGGTGTTTCATGCCCTGCGCCACCCGGTATATCGCGAGATCGAAACCGTGGTGCGGATTAATCCGCTGAATACCCCGTTCGGTCTGAAAGATTTGGAAGCCGTGGTACGCGCCGGCGTGGATGTGGTGCGCTTGCCGAAAACCGACTGCGCCGCCGACGTGCACGAACTGGAAGCCCAGGTCGAACGGATTGAGCGCGCCTGCGGCCGCGAAATTGGCAGTACACAACTGATGGCGGCGATTGAATCAGCCAGCGGTGTGGTCAATGCCCTGGCCATCGCCACCGCGTCCAAACGCTTGATCGGCATTGCGCTGGCCGGTTTCGACTACTGCGTCGACATGCAGACCGAGCGCGGTGACGGCAGCGAACTGTTTTACGCGCGATGCGCGGTGCTGCACGCGGCCCGCGCCGCCGGGATTGACGCCTTCGATGTGGTGTTCTCCGACGTGAATGATGAGGCCGGCTTTCTGCGCGAAGTGGAGTTGATCCGCCGCCTGGGCTTTAACGGTAAATCGCTGATCAATCCGCGCCAAATCGAGCTGTTGCACAACGCCTACGCGCCGAGCGAAGAGGACGTCGATTATGCGCGCAGGGTGATTGCCGCCGCCGAGGCCGCCGAACGTAGCGGTCTGGGGGTGATCGCTCTCAACGGCAAAATGATCGATGCCCCGATCGTCAACCAGGCACAGCGCACGCTGCAGCGCGCTCTAGCATCTGGCACACGTCAATAATCCGAAAGGCAGATGATGAACCCCATCGAACAGCTGGCGCGGCAGCAGCCGCAACTTGCGGCCCTGACCCCGTTTGCCGGCGCCCACGCGCTCACACCCTATTTGGCCGATGTCGAACAGAAACGGCAACGCAAATTAGTTCCCACGCTGGAACAAGCTATCGAACGTACCGGCCTGCGGGATGGCATGACGATTTCTTTCCACCACCATTTCCGCGAAGGCGACTTGGTGATCAATTTGGTGGTCGCCACCTTGGCGCGCATGGGCTTCAAGAATTTGACCCTGGCGTCGAGCTCGCTATTATCGGTTAACGCGCCGTTGATTGAACATATCAAAAATGGCGTGATCAGCCAGATCTACACCTCGGGTATGCGCGGCAAATTGGCCGAGGCGATTTCCCATGGACTGATGGACAAGCCGGTGCAGATTCATTCGCATGGCGGTCGCGTGCATCTGCTGCAAAGCGGTGAAATCAAGATTGATGTCGCCTTCCTTGGCGTGCCATGTTGCGATGTGTTCGGCAATGCCAACGGCTCGCACGGCAAGTCGCGCTGCGGCTCGCTTGGCTATGCCAAGGTTGATGCTCAGTTTGCGCGCCAAGTAGTGCTGTTGACCGACGAAATCGTCCCCTTCCCCAATGTGCCAGTCAGCATCTCGCAAGACCGTGTCGATTACATTGTGCAGTTGGAACAAGTCGGCGACCCGTCGCGCATTAGCGTTGGCGCCGCGCGCGTCACCAGTAATCCGCGCGAGTTGATGATTGCGCGCTTTGCCGCCGAGGTGATCGAGCACTCGGGTTATTTCAAATCGGGTTTCTCGCTGCAAACCGGTTCGGGCGCCGCGTCGACCGCGGCGACGCGCTTTTTGGAAGATCGCATGCTGCGCCGTGGAATCACCGCGAGCTACGCGCTCGGCGGGATTACCGGCAGCATCGTCGACCTACACCACAAGGGGCTGATCGAAACGCTGATCGATACCCAGTCGTTTGACAACGTGGCGGCGCAATCGCTGGCCGAGTCACCGCGTCACTTGGAAGTCTCGACCAACGAGTATGCCAATCCGTCATCCAAGGGCACTTACTGCGACTTGGTGGATGTGGTGATTCTCAGTGCGCTGGAAATCGACACCGCGTTCAACGTCAACGTGATTACCGGTTCGGATGGGGTGATGCGTGGCGCTTCCGGCGGACACTGCGATGTCGCCGCCGCCGCCAATCTGACGATTGTGGTGGCGCCATTAATTCGAAGCCGTATTCCGACTGTGGTCCGGCATGTCACTACAGTGGTCACCCCCGGGGAATCGATTGACGTCTTGGTCACCGACCATGGCATCGCGGTTAACCCGGCGCGCCCGGAAGTCGCCGAGCGCCTGCAGCTGGCCGGACTGCCGCTGATGAGTATCGAGGACTTGTATCAACGGGCGATCTCGCTGACCGGGGAACCGCAACCGATCGAATTTACCGAGCGCATTGTCGGCGTGATCCGCTATCGCGATGGCAGTGTGATCGATGTGGTCAGGCAGGTGAAAGAATGAACGCCGCACTCAGGCACCACTGCGATCTGGCGCAAATCCTCGCCTCGCGCGAAGCGCGCGCCCAACGCCAAGCAGCCCTGCGCGCGCGCCGCGCGCTGCCGCAAGTATCGCTCACCTTGGTCAGTCCGGGGCCGGTCAAGGATGGCCTGTTGCAACAAAACCTGATGCGCGCGGCCTTGGCGGCGCTGGATGCGCGCTTGAGCGTCGAGGGCTGGCCGGTACTGGAACGCGAGCTGCTGTGGCAATCGACCGGTCCGGAGGCGCTGTACGCGGTCAATGCGCCGGCGCAAGAGCTGAAAGCCGCGCTGGTCGAGCTGGAAAACCGCCATCCGCTGGGCCGGCTTTGGGATCTGGACGTGATCGACGCCAACGGCCCGCTATCGCGCCGCGCGCTGGGGATGCCGCAACGCGCCTGCTTGCTGTGCGCCGACAGCGCGCATGCTTGCGCGCGCGCGCAACGTCACCCGCTGGATCAACTACTGGCTGTGATTGAGGAGCGTTACGATGAATTTGCTGGATTGCGCGTTACTGAGCCCAGCGCCTGAGCTCTCGCCGGCTAACGCGGCGCTGGCAAGCCAGATCGGCGCTTATGCCGTTGACGCGCTGCGTAGCGAAGCCGAGTTGACGCCCAAGCCCGGTCTGGTTGACCGGCGGAATAACGGCGCGCACCGCGATATGAACTTGCAAAGTTTTCTCGACAGCGCGCAAGCGATTGGCGGGGGGTTTAGCCAGTTCGTCCGCGCCGGGGTATGCAATAGCGCGCTGCCTGCGCGGCAGGTCCTGCCCGTGGTACGCCCGATCGGGCTGTTATGCGAACAGGCCATGTTCCAGGCCACCGGCGGGGTCAATACCCATAAAGGCGGGATCTTTGCCCTTGGTCTGTTATGCACCGCGGCGGGACGGCTGATCGGACGCGGCGCCCGGCTGGTTTATAGTGATATGTGCGCCGAAGTCGCGGAGATTTGCGCTGATTTGGTGGCCAGCGAATTACAGCGGGCCAATAGCGCGCGCACCGCCGGCGAACGTTTATTTCAGTGTTTTGGACTCACCGGCGCGCGCGGCGAAGCGGCTTCGGGTTATGCCTCGGCGCGCCTGCTGGCGCTGCCGGTGTTGCTGCGCCTGACCCGCGAAGGACATGAGCGCGAGACCGCGCTGTTGCAGGCCCTGCTGCATCTGATGGCGCATGGACCGGCCGATACCAATCTGGTCAGGCGTGGCGGAGAAGATGGACTGCGATTTGTGCGCGCGGCGGCTCGCGATATGCTGGCCGACGGTGGGGTTTTACACCCAGATGGGCGGGAACGGATGATAATGCTGGACGACGCGTTGATTGCGCGCAATTTGAGTCCGGGAGGGTGTGCGGATCTATTGGCGGTAACGGAGTTTCTAGCCCACTTCGCCTGAGAACCGCTGTCGTCATCTTCACGCGCAGCCCCAGTCGTCATCTTCACGCGCAGCCCCAGTCGTCATCTTCACGCGCACCCCCAGTCGTCATCTTCACGCGCAGCCCCAGTCGTCATCTTCACGCGCACCCCCAGTCGTCATCTTCACGCGCAGCGTGGAGATCCAGGCTTTTCGCTGGCGATGCCGCAAGTTCTCTGGATCCCCGCCGCCTGCGGCGGCGAGGACGACGAGAGGGTGATGCGGCGGCGAGGATGATGACTTAGGTAAGAAATAAGGATGACGGCTTGAGTCGGCAGCCACCCTGTCGGACTTAAGTTAACTCAGCGATCAACTGGCTCAGCAGGGTCAGTCCATAGGGCCAGGGACCAAAGCCGGCTTCGGCATTGATATGCCGCGCTTCACCCAAATCAACCAGGCGGCTGCCCCAGGTTTCGGCCCAAAATTCAGCGCGCGCAAAGCGCATCAGCGGATCGTCGTGGCTGGCCACCACCAGGCTCGGCACGATCAGCGGGCGATACGGCACCCGTTCTTCCAGTTCAAACTTGGCGGGTTCCGCCGGGGCCACCAGCATCGCGCCCGCCACCGCGCGCGCGTGATCGGGTTTTTCCAGCAAGGCGCAAATCGCCAACGCCCCCAGGCTGTGACCGATCAATAGCGCCGGACGCTGGCACTGCGCCAGTGTGCGCTTGATCGCATCAATCCACAGGTCAATATCGGCTACATTCCAGTTGCGCTGCGCCACCCGACGCCATGCCGGAAAGCGCCGCTGCCAATGAGACTGCCAATGCTCCGGGCTGCTGTCGTTCAGACCCGGCACCAGCACCAGCTCAAAGCGGGTCAACGCCTCGGCAAGTTGCAGTTCTTGCGCCTGAATCTGATGACTGCCCATTCAACATGTCCCTGAAATAATGATGCGATCATGCATTATGAGCTTGTTACACCGAGGTCACAACCGTGGTTCAGGGGCATTCAGGCCGCCCCTGATGGATGCGCGGTTTGACTTAGAACGCGTACGCCAGCCCAATCTTATAGGTGGTGTATTTGGTAGTGCTACTTGGCTCCCAGACATAATTGGGAGCTGCAATATAGGTTGCGCTGGCGCCATAGCTGAACTTGGTATAATCCACTCCCAAGTTGGCGTGTAACTCCCGAGTGATCGCATAGTCGGCGGACAGCCCAAGTTGGTACATCGAGGCATCCCCCAGCGCGCCGCTAAACCCAGTTGAGCCATTGACCGTAATATTGGCGTCGAAGGTATGGCCATATAAACCATTGGCGCTCAACACCAGCTTTTCACACGGCGATATCTGGCCCATCAGACCCAGTCCATAGTAGTTATGGCTATAGGTTTCTCCCGCATTCACACCGCGTTCCCACTGGTGGTGACCCAGTTCAAGATACGGGGTCAGCATGGACAGGCTGCCCAGCTCAATCCCCTGACCCAAACGGAGATAGGCGTTTTGCAAGGTGGCGCTGGAGCTACCCACCACCGATCCATAGCCACCACCAGCTTGTGTCTGGCCGACGTACTGGGTATGCCCGCTGGTATAGTCGTACTCCACCGCCAGGTATTCGTTGCCCAGCCACAGATCCTGCATCATCGAATAGCTGAGCGCTACGCCACCGCTAACGGTGCCAGATTCGGAGTCCAGTTCACCCGTCTGAGTGTTAAGCCGACCGTCACCGGTTTCCACATAGTTAACCTTGGTCGAAATTGCCTGCACCCCGAACTGATTATTGGTCGCCAGAATATCGCTGGTATCAGCAAAAACGGCGCTGGAGATCCCTACGCCGATGAGTGCACATAACAATTTCTTACACATCACATTCCCTTTATTAAGTTTCAGTTGATAGCGGCATAAACCGGCACGTTGCCAGCACTTTTCAATGCCATGCGCATTATTACTTGTTTTTTACACAAAATCACCATATGGAGTGGTGCGCGGCTTGACCCAGGCCAAAGGGAATGCAGAAAAGGTATGCCAGCATGACGAGCTTGGCAGGACGGTGGCGCTGGCGCCGTTGTCCAGCGCGCAGCATGGATGGTGTGCGCGTTATCTGATTTGACCCGGCCATCCCCGGCCTTGGAGTTTGTTTATGTTGGTGTCCACTCGCAAGTTGACCAAATTTTTGCAGCCCCTGTCCCAAGCCGTGCGCAACGGCGTTGACTTGACGGTTACGCTCGATGAAAAAGGCTCGCTGGCTTGGATCGCGCGTCTGATGAAGGGACTACTCGGCCGGTTTCACACCGCCCTGGTCAAGATTGCCGGCACCGCCATCCATCTATCGCAGCAAGCGCCAGAGTTAGCCAAGCTGTCACAGTTGCTGGAGCAGCGCGCGCGCGCGCAGCAGATCAACGCGGAAAACATTGCTGGCGCCAGCCATATTCTGGAACAGACGGTTCAGTCGATTTCTAATAGCGCGATCGAGGCTTCGGCGTTCTCGCGTCAAGTGGCCGAAGCCGCCGCCAGCGCCAACAGCAGTGATCTGGAAAGCCGCCAGCAGATTCAAGCCATTGGCGTCAGCACCCAGGCGCTGGAAGAGCAGATGACCTTGCTCAAAACCAGCTCAGCTTCGATTAGCGTGGTGGTTGAGCTAATTAAGAACATCGCCGACCGCACACGGCTGCTGTCGCTCAACGCGGCAATCGAAGCCGCGCGCGCGGGCGAGCAAGGTCGAGGGTTTGCCGTGGTGGCGGATGAGGTGCGCAAACTGGCCGACCAGACCATGACAGCGACGCAGAATGTCGAGGAGTTACTGGAGACGATTCAGCAGCAGGTGACTTCGTCGAGCGAAACCATGGTGACCATGTCGGAGCAGGTACATCAGGGCATCAGCGTGTCGCAGGCCGCCGGCGCTTCGCTCGAAACCGCTTCGCGCGATATCAATATCCTGATTGAGCATGTGCGCACGATTGCCGACGCCAGTGGCTCGCAAAACGAGAAAGTCAAAGCCATCGCCGACCAGATTGGCGATGTGGTGGAGAGCACCAACCTGCAATTGGAAGATGCCCGCGCCCTGGCCGCGAGCGCAAATCAAGTGAGCGCCAACTGCGATACCTTGCTGACTGAAGTGGGTGAGTTTCGCTTTACCGGACATCAGCGGGTACGCCAGGCGGTGGAACAGTCAATCGCACAATGGCAATTGCAGCGTTTGGAGCGCCACGATATGGAGCAGCGGCTCGCCACCCTGGCCCAGCGTTTGCCCGCCATGGAGATCAGCTATGTTGCCGACAGTAGCGGACGCCAGATGACCTGCGATGTCAGCGCCGCCGGACTGGGCGAATCCTTAGGCTTCGATTGCAGCTCACGCCGCTGGTTTCAGGAGGCCTCACGGCAAAAGCAGCTGTTTGTTTCCGACATTTATCGCTCGATCGTAACGGGGAACTATGGCTTTACCGTCGCCGCGCCGTTATTCGATTCCACCGGGCAGTTATTGGGTGTACTGGGCGCGGATATGCGCTTTGACCACATCATTGAAGCCTGAATGACCGGGGCGGCCCATGCCGCCCAGGGCCTTCGCCCCCTCTCCGTTTAGTCCCTCTATAGCGCCATGCATGGTAATGCCCGGCTATACGAGGTTGTTCATGCGCGCATACTCCACCAAGTCCAGCGTCGTTTTGAGGTCTAACTTGGACAGCAGTCGCATTTTATAGGTGCTGACGGTCTTGGGACTGAGAAATAGCGCGCTGGCGATATCTTTATTGCGCCCACCTTGTGCAATCAGGCGCAGCACCGCCAGTTCGCGCCGGCTCAACGCGCGCTCGGCTTTCGACCGACTGCCATGACCACCCGGAAAGCAGCGATACCCGGAGTGCACTAATTGCACCGCAGACAAAATTCCCTGCATCGAGCTCGATTTACAAACGTAGCCGCTCGCCCCCTGTTCCGCCGCCCGGGTGATAAACACTCGCTCTTCGCGCGCGCTGAGCACCAGTACCCGAATTTTTGGGCTAAGCGCGCAGATTTGATGAATCAGGCCGAGTCCGTCCAGGTTGGACATCGCCAGGTCAAGAATGACCAGATCGGGAAGATGGGCGCGCACGCAAGATAAGGCCTCGACGCCCACGGCCTCGCCGACCACCCGATATCCACCCTCCTGCTCCAGATACGTTCTAAGTGCCAGGCGAATCGGCGGATGATCATCAACAACCACAACTGTGCACATTGCTTCTCCCGAGGTTTGAATAACATCGCAGGAGGCAAGAGTAATCAAGGATGTTGATCTAATCCTGATGAAGCATTGGCAGAAGCGCAAATTCTCATCGCTTGTCATCCTCGCCGAATGACGGGGAGCCGGGGGCAAAGCCGCGCGCCGCCGCAAGTTTCCCCGACCACCACCGCGCTGGAACCGCACCCATCGAGTAGGAGGCGGAATGACTTCCGCCGTCCTCTCTCACCACCGTACGTACGGTTCCGTATACGGCGGTTCATTGAACACACTGGAAGCGCTGCCGGGTATCCAGCAGCGAAACCAAACCCAGCA
>Ga0302155_10000052_pt1 | contig 98148 bp, 85 predicted proteins | sample I_Bog_N3_1_FD_193508 | JGI IMG/M metagenome (GOLD analysis project Ga0302155, IMG submission 193508) | Peat permafrost microbial communities from Stordalen Mire near Abisko, Sweden - I_Bog_N3_1 | ecosystem: Environmental > Terrestrial > Soil > Wetlands > Peat | place: Sweden: Abisko, Stordalen... | reverse complement strand
ACCAGTAATTCCAGCGTCACCATTTCCAGCTCGTGCTGGTAGGAGGTTGGGATCTTTAGCATCCCTCTATGATGCACAAAGCCTCCGTCCAACTCAACTGGCCGGAGGCTTTGTCAGCAATCTGAAAGGCTGACATGCAACATGTCAGCCTTTTTATTTCGCCGCCGCCAATGATTATGGCGCCAGCGTTTGCAGTCCGCCCATATAAGGCCGCAGCACTTCCGGAATCAGCACGCTACCATCCGCCTGCTGTCCATTTTCCAACACCGCCACCAGCGTACGTCCGACCGCCAGGCCGGAGCCATTGAGCGTATGCAACAGTTCCGGTTTGCCTTGCGCATTGCGGAAACGTGCCTGCATGCGACGCGCCTGGAAGGCCTCGCAGTTCGATACCGAAGAAATCTCGCGATAGGTGTTTTGTGCCGGCAGCCAGACTTCGATATCGTAGGTCTTGGCCGCACCAAAGCCCATGTCGCCAGTGCACAGGGTCATCACGCGGTAAGGCAAGCCTAGTTTCTTGAGGATGTTTTCGGCATGGCCGAGCATCTCTTCGAGCGCTTCGTAGGATTTTTCGGGATGAACGATCTGCACCATCTCGACCTTGTCGAATTGATGCTGACGGATCATGCCGCGGGTATCACGACCATAGCTGCCGGCCTCGGAACGGAAGCACGGCGAATGGGCCGTCATTTTCAGCGGCAGGGTTTCACCGGCAACAATTTCGTCGCGCACCAGATTGGTCAGCGGCACTTCTGCCGTCGGAATCAGATACAGCGCCGTATTGTCGCTGGAGTCGCCTTCTTGACCACCCTTCTTGACGGCAAACAGATCGGCTTCAAACTTGGGCAATTGACTGGTGCCGCGCAGAGAGTCAGCATTAACGATGTAGGGCGTGTAGCACTCGGTATAGCCATGTTCAAGCGTGTGGGTGTCGAGCATGAACTGACCCAGCGCGCGATGCAGACGGGCAATCCCGCCCTTCATGACGGCGAAACGCGAGCCGGTGAGTTTGGTGGCCACATCGAAGTCCAGACCCAGCACGGCGCCGACGTCGACGTGATCCTTGATCTCGAAATCAAAACTACGCGGCGTACCGACCTTGCGCACTTCGACATTGCCACTCTCGTCGGTGCCGCTCGGCACCGATTCGTGCGGTAGATTGGGCACCGCCAGCAGAAATTCAGTCATGTGCGCCTGCACCTGCTCCAGCCGCAATTCAGAAGCCTTGAGCTCGTCGCCAATGCCGCCAACTTCAGCCATCACGGCCGAGGCGTCTTCGCCCTTGCCTTTGAGCATGCCGATCTGTTTGGACAGGCTATTGCGCTTGCCCTGCAATTCTTCGGTACGGGTCTGAATCAGCTTACGTTCGGCTTCAAGCGCATTGAATGCCGCCACATCGAGCTGGAATTTACGCGCGGCCAGGCGGGCGGCGACATTGTCGATGTCTTTACGAAGAAGTTGGATGTCGATCATGGAATGCCAGATAGGTGCGAAAAACCAGATTGTACCAAGGACATTGCTTATCCTCGCATTCATGCCGATGATTGCAGCAAAAATACCAAGGCTTGCGTTAACATGGGCGGCATTCATTACAGGAACTTGCCATGTCAGAAACGCCAAGCAAAGCTGCGCTTATTTCCAAGTTGATCCCGGCCTTGCTAGGTTTCGTCGTGGCGCTGGCTTGCGCCGTATGGGGCGGCCTCAGGTTTGCCCACAACGATTCCAGCCTGCTCTATGGCTTGCTGACCGGCTTGAGCTTCGGCGCGCTGTTTGCGTCTGGCCAGCGCGTCAGACAAGTGCTGTTTCCAGAATCGATGGTCCGACGCAAAAAAATTCCTGTGCCGTCCACCCCCCATCTGCGCCCGGCGTTACAGGCGGCTGCCATGACCAGGCCGCTGAGCGTCGAATTTGATGCCTTGAACATCAGGACAGTGCGCGCCGGCATCGAGCGCGAAAACATTGCCTGGCAGGACATTGAACGCATCTTCATCACCGTCGGCGACGACGGCCAGACGATGCCGCACTGGCTACTGGTCAAGGGTAGCGGTGGCATGCGCATTCCGAATGACACGATCGCACTGGAAGACTTGCTGGAGCAATGCAAGACGCAGTTACCGGGCTACGACAATGACGCCACCTACCAGGCCGTGATTAATGCCATGGGGGCGCTGCAGGGATCGTTTGAGATATGGAGCAAGAACACAACGGCAGCCGCCTAAGCAGGCTATTTGCTGTTTTTCCTGGCGCCGCGATCAAGCTCACGTAGATGCTCCATTTTATCGCCGATCTTGGCTTCCAGACCGCGCGGAGTCGGCTCATACCAATGCGGCTCCGCCATACCGTCCGGCAAATAGGTCTCGCCAGCGGCATAGGCCTCAGGTTCGTCATGCGCATAACGGTATAACTTACCGTAGCCCAATTCTTTCATCAGCTTGGTCGGCGCATTGCGCAAGTGTTCCGGCACCATGCGCGACTTGTCTTTGGCGACAAAGGCCCGCGCCTTGTTGTAGGCCATGTAGCCGGCATTGCTCTTGGCCGCGATGGCTAGATAAATGACCGCCTGCGCCAGCGCCAGCTCGCCCTCGGGCGAACCCAGCCGCTCAAACGTCGCAGCGGCGTCATTGGAGATCTGCATGGCGCGCGGGTCGGCCAGTCCGATATCTTCCCAGGCCATGCGAACGATGCGGCGCGACAGATAGCGCGCATCGGCACCGCCATCAATCATGCGTACGAACCAATACAAGGCGGCATCAGGATTGGAGCCGCGCACCGATTTGTGGAGCGCCGAGATCTGATCGTAAAAGGCATCGCCACCCTTGTCGAAGCGCCGCAAGGCATCGCCCAGACATTCTGCCAGCAAGGCGGGATCCACCTCTTGCAAGCCCTTGGCACGCGCTGCGCGGGCCACGATTTCCAGGTTATTGAGCAACTTGCGGCCATCGCCGTCGGCGCTGGCGATCAGACTTTGCTTGGCTGGTTCGCTAAAGGTCAGACCATCGAGCTGATCGCGGCAGGCGCGATCAGTCAAGGCCCCGAGGTCATCATCGGTGAGCGACTTGAGCACATACACGGCGGCACGTGAGAGCAAGGCGCTATTGACTTCAAATGAGGGGTTTTCGGTGGTGGCACCGATAAAGGTGAACAAGCCGCTTTCCACGTGTGGCAGAAAAGCATCCTGCTGACTCTTGTTGAAGCGATGCACCTCATCGACAAATAGAATGGTACGGCGACCTGAATTGGCGCGCACAAATTGCGCCCGTTCGACCGCATCGCGAATATCCTTGACCCCCGACAATACCGCCGACAAGGCAATGAACTCAGCCTTGAAGGAATCGGCCATGATGCGCGCCAGCGTGGTTTTCCCTACGCCTGGCGGCCCCCATAGGATCATCGAATGCGGTTCGCCCGAGGCAAACGCCACGCGCAATGGTTTGCCCTCGCCCAGCAGATGTTGCTGACCGATGACGTCGTCAAAGGAGTGCGGTCGGAGACGTTCGGCTAACGGCGCAGAGTTCATGCAGCAGTAAGAATAGGGGTTTAAAATGCGGCTAGTCTACCCGATCACCCGGGCTTCGGCAGCCAATTGCGTCAAATGCTAGAATCCGGACGTCCTACTCCTTCATCACTTCTGCGTGCCCAAAGCGCGCTCTCCCATGGCCTTTGTCGTTACCGATTCCTGCATCGCCTGCAAATATACCGACTGCGTCAGCGTCTGCCCGATGGATTGCTTTGTCGAAGGACCGAATTTTCTGGTGATCGATCCAGACGGCTGCATCGACTGTTCAATGTGCGTGCCGGAGTGCCCGGTCGGGGCGATTTACCACGATATCGACCTGCCCCAACACCAGCGCCACTTCAGCGACCTCAATGCCAGGCTAGCCAAACATCCAGGCTGGAAACCGATTACCCAAGCCCAGGCGCCGTTGCCCGAGCATGAACAATGGCGCCTTGTCGAAGACAAGTTCGCCATGCTCAAGACTTGAAACGGCGAATCAGTTGTTGAACACGTCGGCGCCCTTAGGCACGACAAAGGTGAAACTGGTGGCCTTGAGCGGCGGATTTTTTTCAAAGTTGGTAAATGTCAGCAATGAAGTCTGACCAAATGAATCGCGCAACTCCATGGCTTGCGGCACGCCATCCTTGAGGCCGATGCCGATCTGATCGAAGCTGGTGTCCTTGCTCTTGGGCGTAGCCTGCAGCCATTCCAGACCGTCCTTGGTACCGCCCTCCTTCAAGGTAAAATTTTTCTCCAAATCATTGCTGCCGAACAAGATCGCCGCCGGCGAAGAACCCAGCGCGTTGCCAAGCAACTTGGTGGTGACTTGGTTGAGATCCTTGTCGTAGATGAACAACTTGTCGCCATCGGCCTGCAACACCTGTTCGTAGGGCTTGAGGTAAGTCCAGATGAATTTGCCGGGACGGGCAAAGACGAAGGTACCGCTGGAGGTATTGGAGATCTTGACGGTACCGCTCTCGACTTTGACCAGGCGCTGAACGAATTCGCCCTTGGCTGATTGGGTCGAGCTGACGAATTGTTTGAACTGATCCAGCGCGGAGGCGCTCGCCAGGTTCGACCACAGCAGCCCTGCCGCCAGCGCCATTACCGGTAAAGAAATTTTTGTTCTTGTTTGCATGCCATCTTCCATCAATTATTCCGTTGTATTTCCTGCCGGCACCAGAATTTCCCGATTGCCATTGGATTGCATCGTCGACACCAGGCCGCTTTGCTCCATTTGTTCCAGCAAGCGCGCAGCGCGGTTGTAGCCGATGCGCAAATGCCGTTGCACCAGCGAGATCGAGGCGCGGCGATTCTTGAGCACCACGGCGACAGCCTGATCGTACAGCTCGTCGCCTTCGTTGCCGCCAGCGGCTGCGCCGGGCACGCCGTCGGCATCCTCGGCGACACCGCCTTCTAGGATGCCTTCAATGTAATTCGGTTCCCCTTGCTCTTTGAGGTGATACACCACGCGGTGGACTTCGTCGTCGGAAACGAACGCGCCGTGCACGCGCACCGGCAGACCGGTGCCGGGCGGCATATAGAGCATGTCGCCCATGCCCAGCAGGGCTTCGGCACCCATCTGATCAAGAATGGTGCGCGAATCGATCTTGCTGCTGACCTGGAAGGCGATGCGTGTAGGCACATTGGCCTTGATCAGACCGGTGATGACATCAACCGATGGGCGCTGTGTCGCCAAAATCAGGTGAATGCCGGCCGCGCGCGCCTTTTGCGCAATCCGTGCGATCAGCTCTTCGACCTTCTTGCCCACCACCATCATCAGGTCGGCCAGCTCATCGATGATGATGACGATAGTTTCCAGTTGCTCCAGCGGCTCTGGCGCATCTGGCGTGAGACTGAAGGGATTGGGGATTTTTTCGCCGCGCTTTTCGGCATCAGCGATCTTTTGGTTGTAACCGGCCAGGTTGCGCACGCCAAGTTTCGACATGCGCTTGTAGCGGCGCTCCATCTCGGCCACTGCCCAATTGAGCGCATGACCGGCTTGACGCATGTCGGTCACCACTGGCGCTAGCAGGTGTGGAATACCTTCGTAGATCGACAATTCCAGCATTTTCGGATCGATCAGGATCAGACGCACCTGTTTTGGCGTGGACTTGTAGAGCAAGGACAAGATGGTGGCATTGATCCCCACCGATTTGCCCGAGCCGGTAGTGCCGGCCACCAGCAAGTGCGGCATCTTGGCCAGATCAGCAACCACTGGGTTGCCGGCGATATCCTTACCCAACGCGATCGTCAGGTTGGAGCTGCTATCGTTGTAGACCTTGGAGCCGAGGATTTCGGTCAGACGCACGATCTGCCGTTTGGGGTTGGGCAACTCCAGGCCCATGTAATTCTTGCCCTGGATGACTTCCACCACCCGAATCGAAGTGAGCGAGAGAGCGCGCGCCAAATCCCGCGCCAAGCCGACAATCTGACTGCCCTTGACGCCGGTAGCAGGTTCGATTTCATAGCGCGTGATCACCGGTCCGGGATAAGCGGCGACCACTTTGACTTCAACACCGAAGTCCGAGAGTTTCTTTTCGATCAGGCGGCTGGTGAACTCCAGCGTCTCTACCGACACCGTCTGCTGCGCCGGCGGCGCTTCGTCGAGCAAGGACAGTGGCGGCAGAGTGGAATCGGGATCCTCGAACAAACTGGTCTGGCGCTCTTTATCGACGCGTTCAGATTTGGGCACCGCCACCACTTGCGGTTCAATGCGAATCGGCGGCGCCTCGACAATCTTGGCGCGTTCCTGCACCACCACTTCTTCGCGTTTGACGGCGGCGACATGGCCAAGCTTGCGGTCCTGTCGCGCGCCATAAAAATTGCGCGCCCAGAAAATACTACCTTCGATGGCGGCACCAACACGCTCGGCCGTGGTCAGCCAGGAAACATGAAAAAACAGGCTCAAGCCGAGCCCAAACAACAGCAATAATAGTAAGGTGGCGCCGGTAAAACCCAAGGAGCTCTGTGCCGCGCCGCCGATCATCTCGCCCAGCACGCCACCGGGCGCACGCGGCATCTGCGCTTTCATCGAATACATGCGCATGTATTCAATCCCGACGCTGCCGGCCAGCAGAAATGCAAATCCGATCGTGCGAATCAATCTTTCCTGATGATGTTCGACATCACTTTCCTTGCCTGCTACCAGAACATGTCCGGCCATACGCGCATAGCCGCGCCACATCCCGTGCACTAGCCATACACACCACCACCAGGCTGACATACCGAAGATATACAACAGCAGGTCAGCCAGCCAGGCGCCAATGCGCCCGCCCCAGTTATGCAGATGCGGTACCGTATTGGCCACCGACCAGCCGGGATCGGTGCGCGAGTAGGTGAGCAAAATCAGCACCAGATACACCAGCAACGTCGCCAGCGCGAGCCAGCGCGCCTCCGTCAGCAGGCGTACCAGCCTGCCGGGCAGCGGCGGCGCTTCGGTTTTGGTAGGACGGGTATAGCCTTGACTAGTCTTGGTCATAAATCTTCAGTGGGAAAACTTGCAGCGCGCCCAAGTGGCGCGATACATCAACGCAGCTCACATTGTAACGGCGATTGTCGGCCAGCAAACCTGTCGGTACTCAAACCGACGCATCAGGGCTATTGATCGCATAGCGTAATTCCATCGGGCGCAACAGCGCTTGGTCTATAATCTTAACCGTTTTGCAGTGCAATATGGCACCGCCGTAGCGCCCCGAATGACTTGAAATACGGCAGCGCGACGGCATGTTGGCATTACCCCTTTTCGTTCAACTGAGTAATAAAGAGCATTTTATGACCACACCCAAACACGCCAAGGTGTTGATTCTCGGTTCCGGCCCCGCCGGCTACAGCGCTGCGCTCTACGCTGCGCGCGCCAATCTTAATCCGGTGCTCATCACCGGCGTCGAACAGGGTGGTCAATTGATGACAACCACCGACGTCGAAAACTGGCCTGGTGATCCCATGGGTGTGCAAGGCCCTGAACTGATGCAGCGTCTACTGCAACATGCAGAACGTTTCCAGACTGAAATTATTTTCGATCACATCCACACCACCAAGTTGTCAGAAAAGCCATTTCGGCTCATCGGCGACTCCGGCGAATATACCTGTGATGCCCTGATCATTGCCACCGGCGCGTCGGCGCAATACCTTGGTCTGCCCTCGGAAGAAGCCTTCATGGGCAAGGGTGTCTCAGCCTGCGCCACCTGCGACGGCTTTTTCTACCGCGGTAAGGAAGTCGCCGTGATCGGCGGCGGCAATACGGCGGTCGAAGAGGCGCTGTATTTGTCCAATATCGCCAGCAAGGTCACCATCGTCCATCGGCGCGACAAATTCCGCGCCGAGCCCATCCTGATCGACCGCCTGTTGCATAAAGTCAGCGAAGGCAAAATCGCGATCAAGTGGCACCATACGCTGGAAGAAGTGATCGGCGACGCCAGCGGCGTCACTGGCATCACGATCAAATCCTCCCAGGACGGCAGCATCACGCCGATTACCCTGCATGGTCTATTCATTGCCATCGGCCACAAACCCAACACCGGCATCTTCGAAGGCCAATTGGACATGCACAACGGCTATCTCAAGACCCGTACCGGCCTGGAAGGCAATGCCACTGCCACCAGCATCCCAGGTGTGTTTGCCGCCGGCGACGTGCAGGACCACATTTATCGCCAGGCCATCACCAGCGCCGGCACCGGCTGCATGGCGGCACTCGATGCTCAGCGTTACCTGGAAGGCCTGGAGTAAAATTTCCAGCTCTGGCTTACAATATCCAGCCCCGCCCTCCCTTCGCGGAGGGCTTTTTTTGTGCCGCTTACGGCAATCATCATGGCCACCATCAAGGATTTTTCCGCTCTCAAGTCGTTGCGCAAGGATCTCAAGGCGCAAACAGAAGCACGCCAGGCGGCCGAGCGGCAGCGTCAGGAAGCAGAGCAACGTCTGCGCCAGGAGGCCGATATTTTCCGCAACAGTGTCGGCAAGGTGGCACCACTGCGTCAGCCCGACAAAGCCTTGCTCACGCCGCCGCCGCCTTTGCCGATTGCACGCCAGCACCTCGCTGATGAGCAAGCGGCATTGATGGAGTCGCTCTCCGACGAATTTACCTTCGACACCTTGCTGGCCAGCGATGAAGACCTCAGTTTCGCCCGCCCCGGCGTGGGTAGCGATGTGCTCAGCAAATTGCGACGCGGCCATTGGGTGATACAAGGCCAACTGGACCTGCACGGCCTGCGCCGTGATCAAGCGCGTGAAGCCTTGGGTGAATTCCTGCGCCAGGCCCGCAAACAAGGCCAGCGTTGTGTGCGCATCATCCACGGCAAAGGTCATGGCTCCGTTAATAAGGAACCGGTGCTGAAGCAAAAAGTGCGTAATTGGCTGGCGCAGAAAGAGGAAGTGCTGGCATTTTGTCAGGCGCGTCCGGCCGAAGGCGGATCCGGTGCGCTGGTCGTGTTGCTCGTGTCCAGTGCCGGCGAGCATTAGTCCTGCCAAGCCACGCATTTTTCAACCCGCAGCGATACTAAATAAATCACTTGGCAGAAAGACTACGTCGCTAAAGTATTTCCGCCAACCAGTCAACGAACACCCTGACCCGCGGCGAGAGATGCCGATTGTGCGAGTAGACGATCGAGACCGGCAACGACGGCGGTTTGAAGGCCGGTAAGACTTCCTCCAGAAGCCCCTGTTCCAGCAGCGTCTCAATACCCGAGCGCGGTACCTGTACCAGGCCCAGTCCGGCCAGACAGCATGCCAGATAGGCCTCGGAACTAGCCACCGACACCCGCCCCGGCAGTTTGATTGTCTTGAGCTCGCCCGCCTGTTCATATTCCCAAGGTAAATCGCGTCCGGTACGGCTAGAAAAGAAATTGATCATCTGGTGCCGGCCAAGATCGGCCAGGCTCTGTGGACGGCTGTGCTGTTGCAGATACGCGGGCGATGCGCAGGTGATTTGCTCGAGCAAGCCGATGCGCCGCGCAATCAGGGTCGAGTCGTTCAACTGCCCCACCCGTACCACGCAATCAACGCCTTCACCGACCAGATCGACGAAACGATCACTGGCGTTGAGCTTGACGCGAATTTCCGGGTAGCGCGAAAAAAAATCCGGCAGCGCCGGTATCACCGTCTGGTGCGCCAGGCGCTCCGGCAGGTCGACCCGCACCTGGCCTTGCAGTTGCTCGCGATCAAACAGGTTTTCGACATCCTGAAATTCTGCCAGCAAGCGCTGACAGCGCTCCAGATAAGCCACGCCGTCATCGGTGAGGGTCACCTTGCGCGTCGTGCGTTGCAATAGCCTGACGCCGACGCGTTTTTCTAGCGTCTGAATGGCATTGGTGGCGGTGGCCGGAGGTAATCCCAACTGCTCAGCGGCCTTGCTGAAACTACCCAGCTCGGCCACCCGCACAAAGACTTCCATTGCCTGGAGGCGATCCATGATAATTATTTATTTTCGAATAAAGAAATCATTTTAACGCTATTTATTCAATATTTTATTGGATCAATAATAGCCTCCAGTCGCCATGGTTACAGCGTTTTTGCTGATCAGCCATGCGCCTTATTGATCAATAGCCAAAAAGGAAAACACCATGCAACAACGCACACTCGGCCAATCCGGCCTGACAACCGCAGCTATCGGCCTGGGCTGCATGGGCATGTCCGACCTCTACGGACCCGCTGACGAAAAGGCTGGCATCGCCACCATCCACGCCGCACTGGAAGCCGGCGTCACGCTACTCGATAGCGGCGATTTCTATGGCATGGGACACAATGAAATGCTGATCCGCGAGGCACTGCGCAGCGCCGGCGGCAAACGCGACCAGGTCTTGTTGAGCGTGAAATTCGGCGCGCTACGCGACGCCAGCGGCAACTGGCTCGGTCTCGACAATCGTCCAGTTGCGGTCAAAAATTCCCTGGCCTATTCGCTGCGCCGCCTGGGTACCGATCATATCGACATCTACCGTCCGGCCCGGCTTGATCCGGCGGTGCCGATCGAAGACACCATCGGCGCCATTGCCAATGAGGTCAAGGCTGGCCGCGTGCGTCACATCGGTTTATCTGAAGTCGGCGCCGACACCATCCGCCGCGCCCATGCCGTGCATCCCATCAGCGATCTGCAAATCGAATATTCGCTGCTCTCGCGCGGCATCGAACAAGACATTTTGCCGACCTGCCGCGAGCTGGGCATCGCCATCACCGCCTATGGCGTGTTGTCGCGCGGGCTCATCAGCGGCCATTGGGATGCCACGCGCAGCCTGGCAGCCAATGATTTCCGCAACACCAGTCCGCGCTTTGCCAGCGCCAACCTGCAACACAATCTGGACTTGATCGACATCTTGCGCCAGGTGGCCACGGCACGCCAGGCCACCGTAGCGCAGGTGGCAATTGCTTGGGTATTGGCGCAGGGCAACGACATCTTGCCGCTGGTCGGCGCCCGCCGACCGGAGCGTCTGGCAGAATCGCTGGGGGCACTAGCGTTGTCGCTCAGCGCCGCCGAACTTGCCAGCATTGAGCAAGCCATTCCTCCTGATGCAGCAGCTGGGGAACGCTACATGCCGGCCGTCATGGCCCATATGGATAGCGAAAAAGCAGCCAACTGAGTACGTCACTGCCCTCAGAACAAATCGAACTGACTGCTATCGGCAGGCTTGCGCGGACGCGCCGGCGCTACGAACGCGCTGGCATCGAGCATGTCGAACCAGCCGCGCAAGGCCAGTCGATTGCGTAGCGCAGCTTTCTCGATGCGCTGCGCGATCAGTTGCGCCCACACACCGTCACCGCGCATGCGCGTGGCGAAGTCACTATCATTGTCTTTACCGCCACGCATTTCGCGCACGCGATTCATGACACGCTTAGCGCGCTCGGGGAAATGCGTCAGCAACCACTGTTGAAACAGTGGGTTAACTTCCCACGGCAAACGCAGCACGCCGTAACCGATGCGGCAAGCGCCGGCTTGTGCCGCCGCGGCAACGATATGCTCGATCTCCGGCTCGTTGATGAAGGGAATGATAGGGGCGACGCTGACACTGACCGCAATACCCGCCTCGGCAAGCGTACGAATTACGCGTAGACGACGCTGTGGCGCTGCCGCGCGCGGCTCCATCTTGCGCGCCAACTGTGGATCGAGAGTAGCAATCGTGACGGCAACGACGCATTGCCTGCGCGCGGCCATCGGCACCAGAATATCGATATCGCGTTCGACCAAAGAGGACTTAGTGATCAGCGCAGCCGGGTGAGCGCAATCGCCCAGAATTTGCAGCACGCGCCGCGTGATCTGCAGATCACGCTCGCACGGCTGATAAGCATCCGTGTTGATGCCGATAATGATGGTCTCCGGCACATAAGCAGGCTTGGCCAATTCGCGCAGCAGCAATTCGGGCGCATTGATCTTGGCGAAAATTCTGCTTTCAAAATCCAGCCCGGGCGACAAACCCAGATAGCTATGTGTCGGCCGCGCGAAACAGTAGACACAACCGTGCTCACAACCACGATAGGGATTGAGAGACACATTGAAGGGCAAATCGGGGGAGCTGTTGCGACTGAGGATGGTCCTCGCAGTTTCATGCGTAACGATGGTACGTAGCCGCGCATTGCTTGAATTGCTTGCTTCAGCTGCATCGACGCCATCATCGCCTGTTTTCTGCCAGCCATCGTCAAAGTCGACGCGTCGGTCAACTTCATAGCGCCCTTGAATGTTACTGACTGCGCCGCGCCCTTTACGCGCTTCATAGGCTTGCGAAAAACTCTCGCCAGCCGTGTCCAGCTGGCGCTCGGTTCGTAACGGCACCACTCTAAAACCAGACTTTCCCACGGCAGCGACCTTTTAATATACTGTTTAAAAACACAGTATATCTTGTCGCGCATGCATTGCGATGATGCATCCTTCAAAACCGATAAATAGGCAGACTCTCCTAATTACTAACTTGATCAGGAATCGCGAACGTGCCAATCGAAAGTCTTGCCGTTGGCAATCCCCACCCAATCGTTTTAGACTGCTTCAGCGCCAGTCTCGCCGGTACGAATACGGATCACCTGGCCAATATCCTGGACGAAGATCTTACCGTCACCAATCTTGCCGGTGCGCGCCGCCTTGATGATGGCATCGATGACGGGCTCGACCACACTGTCGTCGACCACGACTTCAATTTTCACCTTGGGCAGAAAATCGACCACGTATTCGGCACCACGATAGAGTTCCGTATGGCCCTTCTGCCGGCCAAAACCCTTGACTTCAGTCACGGTCAGACCAGTGACGCCGACTTCGGCCAACGCCTCACGTACTTCATCCAGTTTGAACGGTTTGATGACAGCAGTAACTTGCTTCATGATGATTTTCTCCCTATTAAATCGTGCAAAAAACAATATCGAATTTATCAAAATTCCAGCCAGCATGCACGATTTCACGCATCAAGCTGTCCTAAACAAGACTTTATTCACGAAATTTCGATGTAATCGGGTAACGCCAGTCGCGTCCAAAGGCCCGGTGCGTGATGCGAATACCGACCGGTGCCTGACGCCGCTTGTATTCATTGATCTTGATCAGGCGTGTGATGCGCTCGATATCTTCCATGCGATAGCCGGCCGCAGCGATCTCGTCGATGCTGCTGTTTTCTTCCATGTACAGCTGCATGATGCCATCGAGAACCTCATAGGGCGGCAAGGAATCCTGATCTTTCTGATCTGGGCGCAGCTCGGCCGAAGGCGCACGCGTAAGGATGCGCTCCGGGATCACTGGCGAGAGGCTGTTACGATAGCTACACAGACGGTACACCAGGGTCTTGGCGATGTCCTTGATCACCGCAAAACCACCCGCCATGTCGCCGTACAAGGTGCAATAGCCGACCGCCATTTCACTCTTGTTGCCGGTGGTCAGCACGATCGAGCCGTACTTGTTGGACATGGCCATGAGCAGGGTGCCGCGGATGCGCGCCTGAATGTTTTCTTCGGTGGTATCTTCCTTGCGCCCGGCAAACTCCTGCGCCAGCGTGTCACGGAACGCGCTGAAACAGGCATTGATGGAAATTTCGTCGTAACGCACCTTGATGCGTTCGACCATATCGCGTGAGTCGAGCCAGGAAATGTCAGCCGTATAAGGTGAAGGCATCATGATCGCACGCACCTTGTCGGCGCCTAGCGCGTCCACGGCGATGGCCAGCGTCAAGGCTGAATCAACACCTCCGGACAAACCGATCAAAACGCTAGGAAAGCCGTTCTTGCCAACATAGTCGCGCACCCCCAGCACCAGCGCCTGATACACTTGCGCTTCGATAGTCAGGTTTGTCGCCAGCACACCCGGCTGCACGGCGGCGCCATCAAAGCTGATGACTTGCAAATCTTCCTGTGCATGCGCCAGCGTGGCCACGACTGCGCCAGCGGCGTCCATGACGAACGAGTTACCGTCGAAAATCAGTTCATCCTGGCCGCCCACCAGATTGGCGAATACCAGCGGCAAGCCCTGACTGCTGACGTTGGCGCGCATGACGTCAAAGCGCAGCAACTGCTTATGCATGTGATAAGGCGAGCCGTTGAGCACCAACAGCACCTGCGCACCGGCTTGTTTTGCCAGCGCGGGCGCCCGCCCAAACCAGGTATCCTCGCAAATATTGATGCCGAAACGCGTACCCTTGACATCAAATACCAGCGCCTCGTGACCGCTGGTGAAATAACGCTTTTCGTCAAATACGCTATCGTTGGGCAATTCCAGCTTGTGATAGCAGCCGATGACCCGGCCGTTGCACAGTACCGAAGCGGCATTGAAGCGCGCACCATCTTTGAGCGTTGGATGACCAACCACCACATGCACGTCGGTCAGCGCCGCCAGCTCGCCAGCCAGGGTCTGCAACGCCATTTCAGTTTTTGCGTAGAATGCCTGGCGCAGCAACAGATCTTCGGGCGGGTAACCGACCAACGACAATTCCGGCGTGAGCACGATGTCGGCCCCCTGTGCAGCAGCGCGACGAGAGAATTCGGCGATTTTGCTGCAGTTGCCGGAAATATCTCCAACAGTACTGTTGATCTGGGCGATGGCGACTTTGACTAACATGATGGCGATAGGTAAGAAAATGACGATGAGAAAAGACGGTACGCCGATCGCAAAAAAAGGGAGCGGCACACCGTGAACACAGAGCTTCGTGCAGATTCCCATTATCGCACGCGAATCATTTCTTCTCTGAGCGAAGTTGGACCGGCGGCCTGGGATGGACTGGTCAATACCCAGGCCGAGGCCACGCCTTTCCTGTCCTACGCTTTCTTGCATGCGCTGCACGAAAGCGGTGCCGCTGCGGCCGACAGCGGCTGGGAACCACAGTACCTGACGCTGTGGCAAGGCGCCGAAGATGCAGCGACACTGGTTGCGGCGCTGCCGCTGTACCTCAAGCATCACTCCTACGGTGAATATGTCTTCGACTGGGCCTGGGCCGAAGCCTATGAACGCCATGGCTTGCCTTACTATCCCAAGCTGTTGTCTGCGATTCCATTCACCCCTGTCACGGGTGCACGTCTGCTGGCCCGTGATGCGCAGGCACGCGCAGCACTGGTACAGGCGTTGAGCGAGCTGCAAAGTGCAATTCAGACCTCATCGACACACATTTTGTACCCCCCGGGCGAACAGGCAGAACAACTGGCACAGGCCGGTTTCATGCTGCGTAGTGGCGTGCAGTTCCACTGGCACAATCAAGGTTATCGTGATTTTGCCGAATTCCTGACGACACTGGAGCGCAAAAAGCGCAAGAATATTCTGGCTGAACGGCGCAAGGTGGTCGAAGCCGGCGTGAGTTTCCGTCATCTAAGCGGCGCCGCAGCGAGCGAAGAGGATTGGCGCTTTTTTCATCGCTGCTACCGGCATACCTATGCCGCGCACCATTCCACGCCCTACCTGAATCTCGATTTCTTCCTGCGCATTGCCGCCACCATGCCGCAGCATCTGTTACTGACGCTGGCTTGCCGCGATGGCAAACCGATCGCGGCATCACTGGTGGTGCATGACCAGGAGCGCTTGTATGGTCGCTATTGGGGGGCGCTGGAAGAAGTGGCCTGCCTGCATTTTGAAACCGCCTATTACCAGCCGCTGGAATTCTGCATTGCGCAGAAAATTACCTGGTTCGAGGGCGGCGCCCAAGGCGAGCATAAAATGGCGCGTGGCTTTTTGCCGCAAAAAACCTGGTCGGCACATTGGCTGGCGCATCCCGCGTTTGCCGATGCGATAGAACGTTTTCTCGAACGTGAAGGCGGCGGTGTAGACGATTACCTGAGCGAATTGAACGAACGCAATCCGTTTCGTCAGTCCTAAAAAAGACATCTCAAAAAAAACGCAGCCGAAGCTGCGTTTTTTTCGTTGCAAGATACCAATTACTTGGCAGCTTCCTTGTTGAAAGCGGCAACGCCAGCCAGAATTTCAGCCTTGGCCGAATCTGGACCTTCCCAACCATCAATCTTGACCCATTTGCCCTTTTCCAGATCTTTATAGTGCTCGAAGAAATGCTGAATCTGCTTCAGACGCAGTTCATTCATATCTTCTGGTTTTTGCCAGTGGGTATAGATCGGCAAAACCTTATCGACCGGCACTGCCAAGACCTTGGCGTCGACACCGGATTCATCGGTCATCTTGAGCACGCCGATAGGACGGCAACGCACCACCACGCCCGGGAACAGCGGGAACGGCGTGATCACCAGCACGTCCACCGGATCGCCATCTTCCGACAAGGTTTGTGGGATATAGCCGTAATTGCACGGGTAGTGCATCGCCGTACCCATGAAACGATCGACGAAAATGGCACCGCTTTCCTTATCCACTTCATACTTGATCGGATCGGCATTCATCGGAATCTCGATAATCACATTGAAGTCGTTAGGCAAATCGCGGCCGGACGGGACGTTATTGAGGCTCATGGGGCATTCTCGTAAAAAATGGAAGATGGAGGAAACGCAGAATTATAACGGCTTTCGCGCAGGAAGCCGGAATCTGCGGGAAGTTAGGGATAGATAACAAAACGGCCGCTCACGACGGAGCAGCCGTCAGAAAATTAACGTATTGCGGTCGCCAGAGCACATTGCTTGTAGTGTGCCGAGGCCTGTTCGGGCTGATCCAGCGCTTCATGCAATTGCGCCAGGCTCAGATGCGACTCCCGTACCGTACGCGGCTCCAGCGCATCCGACAAAGCCTGCTCCAAATGGCGCTGGGCTTTGCCCCACAACTTCTGACGCAAGCAGAACATGCCCAGCGTCAGCGCCAATTCGGCATCCGTCGGACGCTTGGTCAACCATGCTTCGCAGCGTTCAATTTGCGCCAGCAAGGCCGCTGAACCGGCTTCGGCGGTGGAATCACGATAGGCGCGCACCAGACGGTCATCCCAGCCTGCCGCCAGCGCTCGCTCCAGCAAGATGCGCGCCTCGCTATGCAGGCCGCGACTACTGAAGGCCTGCGCAGCACGGGCTGCGATATAGGGTTTCAACTTATCGGCGCTGGGCACCTCGGACCAAAGCGCATGTATCGATTCCGCATCATGCGAACGATCCGACAACAAGGCCTCGTAGGCAATTTCACGCAGGCGGTTCGATAAGGCCGGATGCAAGGCATTGCGCTTGTCCAGCGTCTGCACCAGGCGTAGCACCTCGGGCCAGTTCTTGGCTTGTTGATTGGCCTTGAGCGCCCATTGCAGCGCCTGAATATGGCGGGTACCGTTGGCATTGAGTTCTTCCACGGTTTCCAGTGCCGCCTTGAACTGGTGATCATCAACCAGCAATTCCAGCGTCGTCATCAACCTTGCAGCCTTGAGGCCTGCCTCGCCATCGGTCGCTGCCAGCCAGATGTCGCGGCGCTCTGTCTGGCGCATGCGATGCGCAGCGCGCGCGCCGATGAGCGCGGCGATACCGGAGTTTTCTGGCAGTTCAGCAGCGCGCGTGGCAGCCTTCTCGGCATGACCGAAACGACCTTCGAAGAAGGCTTTCAGTGATTCGCGCAAAGCTTTGTTGCCATCGATCTCGCGCTTTTGTCGACGATAGGCAATCACCCGCGTCGGCAGTTTTTGCGTCAGACGCACGGCACGAATGATCACGTACAGCAACAGGAACAGCGCGACTAGCGCGACCAGGAAAAAATTGAGCGATACGTCGACCCGATACGGCGGGTAAAACAGCACCACATTACCGGGATTGAAACGTGCCAGCACCGCCAGACCAATGGCGGAGGCAAACAAGGTGAGAAGCCAGAGGAGAATTCGCATAGGTTTATGTCGCTGAAATTAACGCTGGCTCTTGTAATTGCGAACCGCATCAATGCTTTCGCTCAGCGTCGGCATCTGGATCGCCAGATTACTGCTCTGGACTTGTTTCAGCAGCGCTTGCGCCGTCTGCACTTGCTTGGCGCGGGTATCGAAGTATTTGGCGATGGTGTCCTGCGACGCGCTCAGATCGTTACGAAAAGCGAACTCATTGCGCGACAGCAGCGCCAGGCGTGCATTTAGCAGACGCAGCTTGAGGTTTTCGCGGGCGTAATAAGCCTGGGTCGGCGACAACAGCAAGGCATCCGGGGTATCGACGCTGCGTACCCGCACCAGTTGCTTCAACTCGCCCCACATCTCGGCGCTCAGGCTTTGCCACTTGTCATGCACATCATTCATCCACTCGTTGCTCACCGTATTGGCCGCCCCGGCCTTGCCATTCTGTTTGACCGCCTTGCTGACGCTGCGCACCGGCGCCGCCTGCTTGGGTTCGGTTATCGACTCCACCGGCTTCTCGTCGGACAACAGCGGCATGCCATCGATCTGGCCGATGATGCTATCCAGACGCACGGCAATGCCAGTCACATCGACAGTCGGCAAAGCTTTCAAGCGTTCCTGATCACGCGCAATGGCGCGCCGGATGGCGATGAACTGCGGTTTATCCGAACGCGACAGACTCTTGTCGGCGTTTTGCAGCGCAATCAGCGCACCTTGCACGTTGCCGGCCAACTCCAGCTGTTGACTGGCGGTCGACAACACTTCTTCGATTTCGGACAGGGCCCAGTCGTCACGATTCTTCGACAAATCCTGATAGAGCTGTTCCAGCGCCAGTTGCTGACTTTGCGACTCAGCCTGCTTGCTGTCGAGCACACTCACCTTGGCCTGCAATTCCTTGGTGTTGTCTTGCACTGTCTTCAACACGCTTTTGACTTCGGTATTGGCGACATCGCCGCTTTGCAGACGTCGCGCGACTTCTTCGCGCAGGCCGCGAATTTCGCTGTGCGCGATCCACCATTGCGCCACCAGCACCACGGCCAGGATCAGCACCAGGATGGTGAGCAGACGCAGGCGTTTTTTCAGTACGCCGTTATCGCTAAGTTGGAAGGACGGGAGCGCTACGCTCGCCGGCAGTCCGGATACCATGCTGGCGTCCGGCTGATTCTGGTCGGGGGAAGAGTGCAGTTCGTTCATGCAGGCGATTGTAACGCGGCAATCAGGCGTTCGTCCCCTGATCCGCAGGTGGTGACATAGAAGAAACCCAGTGATTGCGCTGTTTCCGCGATCCGCTGGTGCGATACAAGGATATGCTTGCGTTGTATTTTTACCACGCCGTCGGCACCGAACGCTTCCGCAGTGAGTTGCAACAAGTTGCGCAAGGCCTCGGAACTGGTGACGACCCATTCACTTTCGGTCGCCAGCAATAGCGACAGTTGGCTCATCATGGCTGCATCCAAACGTGGCGCCAGACGCTGGTAAGCGGTGACATGAGCGACCTCGACCTGGGCCGCAACGAGCATATCGGTAAGAAAATCACGTCCGGCCTGGCCGCGCACGATGAGCACGCGTCGGCCGCGCAGGCGCTCCAAGTCCAAGTTTTGGAACAAAGCCTCGGAATCCATGCGTTGGCCTGCAGCAGGCGCCAGAATGCGCGCCATGCTGTCATTCACACCATGACGCAGCAATGCCAGGCGGCTGCCCTCGCCCACAATGCCGATGGCGACACCGGGCGGCCATTGCGGCAACTGCGCGAATACGGCATCAATGGCATTGGGACTGACGAACACTACCAATGCATAGTCAGACAGGCGCGCCAGTACCGCCTGCAAGGCGCTAACGTCACTCAACGGTGCGATGCACAGCAAGGGAAATAGCACCACCTCACGACCGATGGCAGCCACTTGCTGCGCCAACGGCTGCGCCTGCGCCGTTGGGCGCGTGACAACGACGGGCCTGGAAGTGATGTCGAGCACCCTAAGTCCTTCCACGAAAAATTTAAGCGCCGGCGGCTTCGGCCTGGCACGCCGCCAGAATGGCATCTGCCCCCTGTGTGCGCAACAGGACAGCGAGCTGCTGACCCAGCGCATCCGGATCGGACGCCGGTCCACGCACTTCTGCCTTGGCGATGCGGCTGCCATCGGGCATCGCGACAATCGCACGCACATGCAGTTGGGCACCTTCGAGAGTGGCGAATGCCGCCAGCGGAATCTGGCAACTACCGCCAAAAATACGCGACAGGCTACGTTCGGCAGCCACTGTCAGCGCTGTTTCGGCATGATTGAGCGGCGCCAGCACGCGTTGCAGGTCACTGCGGTCGGCCAGGATTTCAAATACCAATGCCCCTTGCCCGGGTGCCGGCAGGCTATCTTCAGGTTCGATCAGGGCACGGATGCGATGCTGCAAGCCCAGTCGGTTAAGGCCAGCGGCGGCCAAAATAATGGCCGCATATTCACCACGATCAAGCTTGCCCAGGCGCGTATCCAGATTGCCGCGCAAGGGCTTGATCAGCAGTTGCGGATAACGTGCTGCAATCAGCGCCTGCCGGCGCAGGCTGCTGGTGCCGACCACAGCGCCGGCCGGCAAGGCGTCCAGTGTAGCGTAATCGTTGGAGACCAACGCATCGCGCGGGTCTTCGCGTTCCATAATCCCGGCCAACACGAAACCGGCTGGCAGCTCCATGGGCATGTCCTTCAGACAGTGCACCGCAAAGTCGGCTCGCCCCTCAGCCATGGCCACTTCGAGCTCCTTGACGAATAAGCCTTTACCACCGACTTTGGAGAGGGTACGGTCCAAAATCTGATCGCCGCGCGTGCTCATGCCGAGAATACTGATGCTGCACTGCGGATATAATGCAGCCAACCGGTCGCGTACATGTTCGGACTGCCACATGGCAAGACGGCTTTCGCGCGAAGCAATGACCAGGCTGGAGGGAGGAAATTCTTTCACGACGGTTCTTCCGGTAGTCGTCGGACTGCAGTATCAACTGCAAACCCGGCGCAGATCAAAAATACAAAAAATATCAAAAACATAGACAAAGAGAGGCAAATTCTAGCACGCAGCATTCTGGCAGTTCGAGCACCAAGTCCGACTTTCTTCCCCCGAAAACCGTAGCATTTGTTGATCATGGCAACCACACCAAAAACCAGCCCATCCGCCCGTAGCAAGCCTGCCGCCGCCGTTAATCCGGTCAAACGCAACGTCAAACCCAGCATCGATAAAGACGCGCCCCTCAAAGAAGACATTCGCCTGCTTGGCCGCCTGTTGGGCGACGTGCTACGCGAGCAGGAGGGTGATGCCGTCTTTGAGGTGGTGGAAAACATCCGCCAGACCGCCGTGCGCTTGCGCCGCACCAGCGACGCCAAAGGCGATGCCCAGGCCGGCGCCGAACTGGACAAACTGCTCAAGAAGCTGACCCGCGACCAGACCAATTCGGTGGTGCGTGCCTTTTCCTATTTTTCGCATCTGGCCAATATTGCCGAAGATCAGCACCACAATCGCCGTCGGCGCGCCCATTTGCTGGCCGGTACAGCTGCCCAAGCCGGTAGCGTGGCCTATGCGCTGTCGCAGTTGGACAATGCCGGCGTGTCTGGCAACACGGTGCGCAATTTTCTGGCTGAGTCGCTGATTTCGCCGGTTCTGACCGCTCACCCGACGGAAGTGCAGCGTAAGAGCATACTCGACGCCGAGCGCGAAATCGCCCGTCTGCTGGCCTTGCGCGATCAACCGATGCCGCCCAAGGAGCTGCGCGACAATACCGCCCTGCTGCGCGCGCGTATTGCCACGCTCTGGCAAACTCGCATGTTGCGCTATACCAAGCTGACCGTGGCCGATGAAATCGAAAACGCCCTGTCCTACTATCGCATCACCTTCTTGCGTGAACTGCCGGCGCTTTACGACGACATCGAAGAAGAAATCAACACCCAGTTCCCGGCGCGCACCCGCAGCAACCGCAGCGCTCCAACCGAGCTGGCGCCGTTTCTGCAGATGGGCAGCTGGATCGGTGGCGACCGTGACGGCAATCCCAACGTCAATGCCGGCACCATGCAGCGCGCGCTGCAACGGCAGTCCAGCACCGTGTTCGATTTCTATCTCGACGAAGTACACGCGCTGGGTGCCGAACTCTCGATCTCGACCCTGATGGTCGATGCCAGCCCGGCCTTGCTGGCGCTGGCAGATAGCTCTCCGGACAACTCCGGCCACCGCGCCGATGAGCCCTACCGGCGTGCGTTGATCGGCGTCTACGCCAGATTGGCGGCCACCGCCCGTGCCCTCGGCGTGGTCAATATTCTGCGCCAGGAAGTCGGTGCCGCCGCGCCCTATGCTGAGCCGCAGGAATGCGTCGGCGAATTGCAAGTGCTGGTCGACTCGCTCAATGCCAACCATGGCAGCGTGCTGGTCAAACCGCGCCTGGCCGTGCTCAAGCGCTCAATCGAAATTTTCGGCTTCCATCTGGCCACGCTGGATATGCGCCAGAGCTCGGACGTGCACGAGCGGGTACTGGCTGAATTGTTTGCCAGCGCCCAGGTCGAGGCGGCCTATGCAACACTGCCGGAAGACAAGAAAATAGCGCTGCTGCTGGCTGAACTGAGCAAACCGCGCTTGCTGTATTCGCCTTATCTGGACTACTCGGACGAGACCAATTCCGAACTCAATGTGTTGCGCACGGCACGTGAAATTCGTCAACGCTATGGCGCGCGCGCCATCCGCAATTACATCATTTCGCATACCGAGACCGCCTCCGATTTGCTGGAAGTCTTGTTGCTGCAAAAGGAAACCGGCCTACTGCATACCGCTGCCGGCAAGCTCATCGAGCTGGAACTGATGGTGGTGCCGCTGTTCGAAACCATCCCCGACCTGCGCTGCGCGGCCGACATCATGGAGCAATGGCTGACCTTGCCGCCGGTGGCGCAGCTCATTGCCAAGCAGGGCAAACTGCAGGAAGTCATGCTCGGTTACTCCGACTCCAACAAGGATGGCGGCTTCCTGACCTCCAACTGGGAACTCTACAAGTCGGAAACCAGGCTGGTCGAACTGTTCAATCGCGAAGGCGTCAAGCTGCGCCTGTTCCATGGCCGCGGCGGCACCGTCGGGCGCGGCGGCGGTCCTAGCTACCAGGCCATCCTGGCGCAACCGGCCGGCACCGTGAACGGCCAGATCCGCTTGACGGAACAAGGCGAAATCATCGCCTCCAAGTTCTCCAATCCGGAAATCGGCCGGCGCAACCTGGAGTTGCTGGTCGCTGCCACGCTCGAAGCCAGCTTGATGCCGGCCAACACCGACGCCACGCAAAACCGCAAGCTGGCCGAGTTTGAGCGCATCATGGAAGACCTGTCCGAGCGGGCCTATCAGGCCTACCGCAATCTGGTCTACGAAACGCCGGGCTTCACCGACTATTTCTTTGCCTCCACGCCGATCGCCGAAATCGCCGAACTCAATATCGGCTCGCGTCCGGCCTCGCGCAAATCGACGCGCCGCATCGAAGATCTGCGCGCCATTCCCTGGGGCTTCTCCTGGGGCCAGTGCCGTCTGTTGTTGCCGGGTTGGTATGGCTTCGGCAGCGCCATCTCGGGCTGGCTGCAAGAAGGCGGCGGCAAGGATAGCGCCAAGAAACTGACCAGTTTGCGCGCCATGGTCAGGCAATGGCCGTTCTTCGCCGCTTTGCTGTCGAACATGGACATGGTGCTGGCCAAAACCGACCTCGCCGTAGCCGCACGCTACGCCGGCCTGGTGCCTGATCGCAAGCTGCGCAACGCCATCTTCAACCGCATCCTGAACGAACATGAGCGCACCAGCGAGCTACTCAACGCCATCACCGGCAACAAGGAACGCCTGACCGGCAATCCCTTGCTGGCGCGTTCCATCAAGAATCGCTTCGCGTATCTCGATCCGCTCAATCACTTGCAGGTCGAACTGATCAAACGCCACCGCAGCACCACAGTGGCCGGGCGCCAGATCGAAGAACGTGTGCAACGCGGCATCCATCTGACCATCAATGGCATCGCGGCAGGACTGCGCAATACCGGCTGATGACACGTTTCCACTGCGATATTGACACCCTCTGACACTGTCGCAGTGGATCCACACAGAATAAAAATGACTTTGATGTAAGCCAGAAAAAATACGATAGTAAAATGACAGCATACGAGCTCATTGCGTATTTTCAGTGCCATTTAGCGACTATCGCCACAGCCAAACAGCTGTGGCGACAGTAAAACCGGGCACTGGTACGTGGTTTGCTTAATGTAGCAAGACTTGAAATCCAGCGTTCAGGCGTCGTCCAGCATTTCATTTTCCCGAAAACTTGCCGATATAGAAATGTTTACGTGGCATTGCTTCCACATTGCAATCATGACAACACGAATATTCGGTCTGCGCCGGAGCAAGCTTGGCACACCGGCCACACTGCAAGCACAACATAGGGAAGTTCACATGATTACCTGGGGTAACACCATTGCAGCGCTGTGCCTGGCAACGTTTTGCGCCAGCGCCGCAGCGGCACCAAGCAACAATCCAAAAAAACTGCCGCCACTGCACACCGAACGCGTGGCGCTGACCAGCGTGAGCACGCCCGGCGGCAAAGCGACCGCCCTATTTGGCTTCTGGTTCAAGAGCAAGAGCAAGTCGACCGACAAAAAGGCCACCATCATCGCCATGCATGGCTGCGGCGGCCTCTACAGCAGCGTGGGCAAGGAAGATATCCAGTTCACGCCACGCTATCTGGCCATGGCGCGAACGCTCACGGACGCCGGCTATAACGTGCTATTTCCGGATAGCTACACCCCGCGCGGACGCCGTGCGGTCTGCCAGGAAAGTCTGGGGCAGCGCGTCGCCAACAGAGAGATGCGGCGCGAGGATGTGCAGGCGGCAATTCGTTGGGTCGCTATGCAAGAGAATGTCGATACTCGCCGCATCGCCCTGTTGGGCTGGTCAGATGGTGCCACCACCGTCCTGTCGGCCATGAATCTGGCAGAAGCCGATGTCGCCGTGCGCAAGATCCAGCCCAAGGCCGCCGTCGAGTTTTACCCCACCTGCAGCGGCTATTCCAAGGAGCGCGCGCTGTACAAGCCAGCCGCGCCAACGCTGGTATTGATGGGCGAAGACGACGACTGGTCGTCACCGCAAGCCTGCCAATCGCTGGCACAGAAACTCGAAGGTAGTGATATCTCCTTCACGCTCAAACTCTATCCAGATACCTATCATGACTTCGACGCTCCCGGCCTGCCACTGCATGTGCGCATGGACATCCCCGGTGCCGGCAAACCAGGTGTAGGCGTGACCATAGGAGGCAATCCTGATACCCGTGCCGAAGCCTATGATGAAATGATGAAATTCCTGAAAGACAAACTCAGCTAAGCCATTTTTTGCACACAAAAAAGCGTTGCAGCCAAGCTAGCTGCAACGCCTTTATTCAAACCACCGCAATAGCCGCCGTTCAGGCGATCAATTCTTCCATTCCCGCGCCCAGTTCGATCAGCGGTGGCAACTCCTCCAGCACCACCGCCGCTGCGATTCCCAGCTTGGCCGCAACCGACTCAGGGAAAGTCGATTCCATTTCCTCCGGAGAATAGTCATTCTCTTCGGCGCGTGCGCGCCAGGCAGCAATATGTACTATCCCGGCAATCCTGTTGAAGGGCTCGGTCTCCAGCGGCGCCGCAAAACCCTTGATGACGGTCGAAAACTCTTCTGGAAAACGCCAGCGCTTGGCCAGCTCGGCGCCAACATCGGCAAAATCGTAGCCAAACGTGGTGCGCTCAACATCCAGCCTGCGCGCATCAATCGGACTAGCGACCTTATCAACCTGCAAAGTCTGTTCCGGCATACCAGCGTGCATCACTAGTTGCCCAATGGCATGCATCAATCCGACCGTAAATGCCAGGTCCGAATTGACTCCAAGCTTCTTGGCCAGCCATTTGGCGACGATGGCGGTGTGCAAACTGTAGCGCCAGAACAGCTTGAGATCGACGCCGACCATGGATTTGAAACTGCCGGTCAGCCCGGTACTCACCACCAGCGTGCGCACCGTCATGAAACCGAGCATCAAGACCGCATCATCGACCGTGCCTACACTGCGCGAGACGTGATAGTAGGAAGAATTGGCCAGACGTAGAATTTTGGCGCTCAATACCTGATCGGCACTGAGCTTTCGGGAAACTTCTTCAATCGACACATTCTCATTATTGAAGCTCTCGATGACTTCCTGCACCACCTTAGGAATGCTAGGCAATGCGGCTTGTTGTTGAAACAGTGCTTCAAAATTCATGAGCCATCTCCTTGTACGAGTGCAAGCGATTGGTAAAACTGCGATTCGAGTATCTTCAAGATTTGGCAAATATGCAATGTTTTTTGCAAGCATACCTACGTAATTTATACGCTCAGCACTTAGGTAAATAAGCTAAAAAGCATTGTAATAGTTCGATCAACAGTAATCAAAGCGGCCGGACAGGAGCTGCGTGGCTGAAATTGCCTGTGCTTGCTATAATCGCATATTCTCCGGGACCCCCATCATGACCGCACAATTATCGAAAAAAAGTGAAGCCTGGTCGGCTCGCTTTTCCGAACCTGTTTCCGATTTGGTGAAACGCTACACTGCTTCTGTCTTCTTCGACAAACGCCTGGCCCAGTTTGACATTGCCGGCTCGCTTGCCCACGCGGAAATGCTGGCACACCAGCAGATCATCAGCACGCAGGACTACGCTGACATCCAGCGCGGCATGACGCAAATCAAAACCGAGATCGACGCCGACCAGTTCGAATGGCTGCTCGACCTTGAAGACGTCCACCTGAACATTGAAAAGCGCCTGACCGAATTGGTCGGCGATGCCGGCAAGCGCCTGCACACTGGCCGTTCGCGCAATGACCAAGTGGCCACCGACATCCGCCTCTACCTGCGTGCCGCCATTGACGACATCAGCGGCCTGCTGCGCGACTTGCGCACGGCGCTGGTTGACCTGGCCGAACAACACGCCGACACCATTCTGCCCGGCTTCACCCACATGCAGGTAGCGCAACCGATTACCTTCGGCCACCACGTGTTGGCGTACGTTGAAATGTTCGGTCGCGACGCCGAGCGCATGGCCGACGCGCGCAAGCGCGTCAACCGCCTGCCGCTGGGCGCAGCAGCGCTGGCTGGCACCACCTTTCCGATTGACCGCCTGCGCGTGGCCAAGACGCTCGATTTTGACGATGTCTGCCGCAATTCGCTGGACGCCGTCTCGGATCGCGACTTCGCCATCGAATTCTGTGCCGCCGCCGCACTGGTGATGACCCATATCTCGCGCATGTCAGAAGAGCTGGTGATCTGGATGAGCCCACGTGTGGGCTTCATCGACATCGCCGACCGCTTCTGTACCGGTTCCTCGATCATGCCGCAAAAGAAAAATCCGGATGTGCCGGAACTGGCGCGCGGCAAGACCGGGCGCGTCAACGGCCACCTGATCGCCCTGCTGACCCTGATGAAAGGCCAACCGCTGGCCTACAACAAGGACAACCAGGAAGACAAGGAGCCCTTGTTCGACACCGTCGACACGCTCACCGACACGCTGCGTATTTTCGCCGACATGGCACGCGGCATCAGTGTCAAGCCGGACGCCATGCGTGCCGCTGCACTGCAAGGCTATGCCACCGCCACCGACCTGGCCGACTATCTGGTCAAGAAGGGACTGCCGTTTCGCGATGCACACGAAGCGGTGGCGCATGCCGTGCGCAGCTGTGTCGATCGCAACTGCGATTTGTCGGATTTATCGCTCGATGAGCTGCGGGTCTATTCAGCACTCATCGACAACGATATCTTCGCGGTCCTGACGCTGGAAGGTTCGGTCGCTGCGCGTGACCATATCGGCGGCACCGCACCTAATCAGGTGCGCCTGGCAATTCAAGAACTACGCAAGTCGCTGTAAGCAATATTTTCATTAGTATCATCTCCGCCTAGGCGGAGCTGACAAGCTGCGGCAGGGCAATTTATCCGGTTGCACTGCAGCAGCGTGTTCAAACCGGTTTACGGTATTCTTAGCCGGTTGTATCCCAGTGGCTGCACGACGGCCGAAAGAGGATGAAGTTAAATAGGAGGAGCACACCCGCGCACCTCTGCCGTTACCCCCGGCCATATTTTGCTTCGTTCTCTATAAGAATATGTAACCAAGGAGAGAACCCGATGCGACTTAATACCCTACTGCACACCGCTTTAAAAACCTTGCCCGCGCTGCTGCTGAGCACCACCCTCGCCAATGCTGCGCTGGCTGCCGATGTCAAGCTCGGCCTGGCCGCTGCCCTCACCGGCTCAGCCGCCAAATACGGCGTCGCCGTCAAGAACGGTTTCACTCTGGCGGCCGATGAAATCAATGCCCAAGGCGGCGTCAACGGCAACAAGCTGGTGCTGGTCATCGAAGACGAACAAGGCAAAAAAGAAGAAGCCATCAACGTCTTCAAAAAACTGATTTTTCAAGACAAGGTCCTGATGGTGTTTGGTCCGACCTTGTCCAATTCGGCCTTTGCTGCCGACCCAATCGCCAATGCGTCCAAGGTAGTCGTCTTCGGCACCAGCAACACAGCTGACGGCATTACGGCCATGGGCCCGTTCACCTTCCGTAACTCAGTCATGGAAGCCGACGTCCTGCCAGTCACCGTCAAGGCTGCCGTGAAGCACTTCGGCATCAAGAAGGTCGCCGTCATTTACGGTAATGATGATGCCTTCACCAAGTCTGGCTATGATGTCTTCAAGGCCACGCTGGAACAGGAAAAAATCCCGACCACCACCACTGAAGCCTATGCCAAGGGTGACGTCGACTTCAAGGCCCAACTGACCAAGATCAAGGCCAGCAATCCTGATGCCATCGTCTGCTCCTGCCTGGCCGAAGAAGCCGCCAACATCATCCTGCAAACCCGCTCCTTGGGCATGAAGCAGCCCTTCATTGGCGGCAACGGTCTGAATTCGCCGAAGCTGTTCGATATTGCCAAGGATGCCGGCGACAACACCCTCATGGGCAGCCCCTGGTCGGCCGAAAACGGCACGCCTGTGAACAAGGCCTTCATCGCCGCCTACAAGGCCAAGTTCGGCAGCGATCCTGACCAGTTCGCCGCACAAGCCTATGACGCCCTGCACGTGGTCGCCGCCGCGCTCAAGAACGTCAAGCTCAGCGGTGCGCTGCCCAAGGACCGCGACGCGCTGCGTGAAGCCCTGCCGACAGTCAAGATCGATGGCGCCACCGGCAAGTTCGCCTTCCGTCCGGCGCCGGCAGTCGCTGGCAAGCAAGTTGGTTTCGATGCACAGCAGGAAGCCATCGTCAATATTGCCAAAGGTGGCAAGTTCGTACTGTTGAAGTAAATTTCAGCGATACGCAAGCGACCTCCAGACTCCGGTAAATTTACCGGAGTCTTTTTGTTCCCTTAGGTTTATCCCGTCGCGAAAAAGAACAGGCTGGCCAAAGCCGCTTTTCTGATGTAACGAGGACCTCGCGCCAGACTACCGCTTGCCAGCTTCGGTCAAGCTGGCAGAGACAATGGCGCATCCTCTCACTATTGGCAGGTCTTATGCTAGAACAACAACTTATCAATGCCTTGTCGCTGGGTAGCGTCTATGCGCTGTTTGCACTGGGCTTCACACTGGTTTTCGGCGTGCTCGGCGTGATTAACCTCTCGCATGGTGCAATCTTCATGCTGGGCAGCTATGCGGCGCTGCTGCTGGTCGAAAAGCTGGCGTTGCCGCTATGGCTGGCCATGCTGGCAGCGATGCTGATCACTGGACTGATCGGTTTGCTGGTCGACTTTCTGGTGCTCAAACCGCTGCGCAAGCGCAATGCGCCTCACCTGATCCCGATGATCGCCAGCATCGGCGTCGCAACGTTGCTGACCAACCTGGCGCAGGGCCTGTTTGGCGCAGAAAACAAGCGCTTCCCGATCGGCACCATTCCAGAGGAGAGCGTCAGCTTCGGCAGCGTGCACGTCACCGCGGTGCAAGTCGGCATCGTGGTCATCGCCTTCGTGCTGATGCTGGTGCTGCTGGTGGTGATGCGCCGCACCCAACTGGGCCGGGCCTTGCGTGCCATTGCCGAATCACCCAAAGCAGCCTACCTGCTGGGCATCAATGTCGAAGGCCTGTTCTATCTGACCTCGTTTGCCGCCGCCGCGCTGGGCGGTGCTGCCGGCGTCCTGGTGGGACTGTCCTTCAATGCGATCTCGCCCTTCATGGGCCAGCCGATGCTGCACAAGGGCATTGCTGTGATTATTCTGGGCGGCATGGGCGACATTCGCGGCGCCATGATCGGCGGCCTGTTCCTGGGCTTTGCCGAGGTGCTCACGGTGGCCTACATTTCGAGCGACTTCCGCGATGCGGTAGCGTTCGGTTTACTGTTTTTGATTTTGCTGGTCAGGCCCTCGGGCATGTTCGGCAAAGTGCTGGAAAGAAAGGCTTAATCCAATGACACTGATGGACTGGTGGGATGGATTCTGGGCGACGTACAACACCGTCATTTTCAGTATCGGCGTCAACGCCATGCTGGCCCTGTCAATCTACGTCACGCTGTCGTGCGGCCTGCTGTCACTGGCCAACGCAGCGTTCATGGGCATTGGCGCATATGTCGCGGCCCTCATTACCATGCAGACGGGCTTGCCGTTTGCGCTCGCATTGGCCGCCGGCGGCGTGTTGCCGGCGCTAGTGGCGCTGGTGATCGGCATACCCACGCTGCGCCTGTCGGGAGTCTACCTCGCCATGGCAACCTTAGGTTTCGGCGAAGTGGTGCGCGTGATCGTACTCAACCTTGATATCACCGGCGGCCCGATGGGCTTGAACGGCGTACCACCTGTGACTGAATGGTGGCATATCGTGTTGTTGCTGGGCGTGACCTTGTATGGTCTGGCGCGGGTGCGGCGCTCCAAGATTGGCCGCGCTTTTGAGGCCATCAAGGAAGATGAGGTGGCAGCGCGCCTGATGGGTATCAACGTGGCCGGCTACAAGCTGCTGGCCTTTGTCATCGGTGCCGCCATCGCTGGTGTGGCCGGTGCGCTCAACGCCCACTACACCTTCACCATCGGCCCCAATAACTACGCTTTCGAAAATGCCGTCGATATCCTCACCATGGCGGTCTTTGGCGGCACTAGCAATTTGATCGGTCCGGTGCTTGGCTCCTCCATTCTGTCGCTATTGCCGGAAGTGCTGCGGCAGTTCCAGGACTTCCGTCTGGCCGCCAATGGCCTGATCCTGATTCTGGTGGTGCTGTACCTGCCCAAGGGCATTTGGGATCCGCGTCGCGTGCGCGCATTTATGCAACGCCACCGCGCCGGCCAATCTGCAAGCAAGAAGGTGAACTGATGCTTTTACAATTCAACAATATCAGTAAAAACTTCGGCGGCCTGCAGGTATTGCAAGGCGTCCAGTTCGACGTGCCGCAAGGCGGCATCTTTGGCCTGATCGGCCCCAACGGCGCCGGCAAGACCACCGTCTTCAACCTGATCACGGGCTTATTGCGGGCCTCGTCAGGCAACATCATTTTTGACGGTCATGACATCGGCAAGGTGGCCCCGCACAAGATTACCGAACGCGGGATTGCGCGCACCTTCCAGAATATTCGCGTGTTCAAGGAAATGACGCTGCTGGAAAACGTCGTGGTCGGCATGCACGAGCATCTCGACTATGGTGTCGGCAGCATGTTGTTCAACCTCGGCGCGTTCCGCCGCAGTGAGCAACAGGCACGCGAGCGGGCACTGGAATTGCTGTCCTGGGTGCGTCTGGATCACAAGGCTGGGATGCTGGCTGACAGCCTGTCCTACGGCGAACAGCGCAAGCTGGAGTTTGCCCGCGCGCTGGCAACCAAGCCCAAGCTGCTGTTGCTGGACGAACCGGTGGCCGGTATGAATCCAGCCGAAAAGACCGAACTGATGACGGAAATCGTCAACATCAAGGAGCGCGGATTTACGATTTTCATGATCGAACATGACATGCGTTTCGTGATGGGCTTATGCGACCGTATCGCCGTGCTCAACTTCGGCCGCATCATTGCCGAAGGCAGCCCGGACGAAATCAAGAACAACCAGGAAGTGATCGAGGCTTATCTGGGTAAGGAAGAAGCATGAGCAAAGAAATCCTCAAAGTCCAGGACCTGGCGGTTTCCTACGGCCATATCGAAGCAGTCAAAGGCATCAGTCTGAGCTTGAACGAAGGCGAGATTACCGCCCTGGTTGGTGCCAACGGCGCCGGCAAAAGCACCGCGCTGTTAGCCATCTCGGGACTGGTCAAGGCCGCACGCGGCCAAGTGCTGTTCAATGGCGCCGATCTGACGCAATGGTCGCCGCACCGTATCGTCGCCGGCGGCGTGGTGCAAGTGGCCGAAGGTCGCGCCACATTGACCACCCTGACCATCGCAGAAAACCTTGCCCTGGGCGCCTACACCCGCAAGGACAAGGGTGGCGTTGCGCATGATCTGGAATGGGTCTACTCGCTGTTTCCGGTGCTCAAGCAGCGCGCCAGCGGCCTGGCTGGCAATCTGTCGGGCGGTGAACAGCAGATGCTGGCCATTGGTCGTGCGCTCATGGCGCAACCCAAGGTGCTGCTGCTGGACGAACCATCGATGGGTCTGGCGCCACTGATCATTCAAGAAATTTTCCGCATCGTGCAAGAGATCAACAAGACCGGCATGACTGTCTTGCTGGTCGAACAGAACGTACGGCAGGCGCTGCGCATCGCGCAGCGTGGCTACGTGCTGGAAACCGGCAAGATCGTGCTGGAAGACAGCGGCGCCAATTTGCTGCACAACCCAAAAGTGGTCGAAGCCTATCTGGGTGGTTGAGCGTGCAAGCAAGCATAGAAGTATCAACAGCGGCCTTATGCCGCTGTTTTTTCTCCCGCCACCGTAACAATGGCGCAGATGCTTTACCATGGCAGACAACGATAGCAGATAAGCCTTGTTGAACCTATGACGACATTCGATACTGCCTTGGTCTGGTTCCGTCGCGATCTACGCATCACCGACCACGCCGCCCTGTATTACGCACTCAGACAAAGCAAGCGCGTCTATTGCGTTTTCATTTATGAACGCGAAATTCTCGACCCTTTGCTGAACAACGGTCTGCAGCAAGACCGCCGCGTCGAATTCATTCATGCCGCCATTGGCGAACTTGACAGCGCCCTGAGACAGGCCGGCGGCGCCTTGATCGTGCATCACGCCTATGCGCGCGACGAAATCCCGGCGCTGGCCGCAGCCCTCAATGCAGACGCTGTATTGACCAACCATGACTACGAACCAGCGGCGATCGCGCGCGACGCCACGGTGGCAGCGCAACTGCAAAAAGATGGTCGCCAGTTTCTCAGCTACAAGGATCAGGTGATCTTTGAAAAACAGGAAGTGTTGTCGCAATCAGGCAAGCCGTTCTCCATCTTTACCCCCTACAAAAATGCATGGATGAACAAAGTGACGACGGCCGATGGCGACTTCTATCTCCAACCCTACCCGGTAGAAAAATATCTGCAGCAGTTAGCGCCACCGCCATCTCAGCAGACGCTACCAACGCTGCCCGCACTTGGTTTTTCCTTAAGCAATTTGACGGCATTAAGGATGCCCACCGGCATGTCCGGCGCCAGCCAATTGCTAGAGGATTTCTTGCCGCGCCTGGCAGACTACGGCGACACGCGTGATTTCCCCGCGCTCAAAGGGCCATCCTACTTATCCGTGCATCTGCGCTTCGGCACCATTTCCATCCGCGCCCTGGCACGTGCAGCAATGGCCGCCATGCGCAGCGGCCAAGGTGGCAGCGGTGCCAGCGTTTGGCTGGCAGAACTGGTATGGCGCGATTTTTATTTCATGATTTTGCATTTTCATCCGCGCGTCGCCGAGCTCTCCTTCAAGCCCGAATACGATGCCATCGTGTGGCAAACCGATGCACGTGCCAAACAGGATTTTGTGGCCTGGTGTGAAGGCCGCACCGGTTATCCGCTAGTTGATGCCGCCATGCTGCAACTGAACCAGACCGGCTACATGCACAACCGGCTGCGCATGGTGACGGCCAGCTTCCTGAGCAAGGATCTCGGTATCAACTGGCGCTGGGGCGAACGTTACTTTGCCGATCATTTGAATGATTTCGATCTGGCGGCCAATAACGGCGGCTGGCAATGGGCGGCCTCATCGGGCTGCGATGCACAACCGTATTTCCGTATTTTCAATCCGGTCACGCAGTCTGAAAAATTTGACGCCGACGGCAAGTTCATCCAACGCTATCTGCCGCAGTTGGCAGGTTTGCCCAACAAATACTTGCACGCTCCGTGGCAATGCCCCGCAGCGCTACTCGAAGCGGCCGGCGTCGTGCTCGGCAGGGACTATCCTTGGCCGCTGGTAGATCATGCCCAAGCCAGAAAGCAAACCTTGCTGCGTTATGCCGTGGTGAAGAAATCGCTCGAATCAGAACCAGCGTGAAGCCGGCTAAGAGCGCCGGGCTGCTATTGTTCCGTTTCTGCCCGCGGATGCACACTGACCAGTAAGATCTTGGGCCCCATCATCTTCTCGACGACGATATCGAAAAGAGAAAAGACAACCTTTTGCCCCTCCGTCGGCACCTCGCCCAGCTGCGCCATGACCAGCCCGCCCACCGAATCGACACTTTCGTCGTATTCCAGGTCAGTGCCCAACATATGCTCCAGCGTCACGATAGGCAAACTGCCCTTACCGACCAAGGTGCCGTCTTCTTGTCGCGTCCATTCATTGCCGGTATGGCGAAACTCATCGCGAATCTCCCCCACCAGTACGCTAAGCAAATTATCCAGCGTCACGAAACCCAAAGGCTTCTGACCGGTGCGTCCAATCACTGCAAAATGCGGTGCGCCAGTGCGAAACTGCCGTAACAGCTCCTGCGCTGACAGATTCGGCGCAATGTATTGCACCGGCCGCAAATAATTAGTCAGATTGACGATGGGCTTGCCATCCTGCTGTGCAATAAAAACATCCTTGAGATGCAACAAACCCAGCACCTGTTGATGCTCAGCATCAAAGTAAGGATAGCGACTGAAACGGTTGCGATAAATAATTTCCAGATTTTCCTGTAAATTGTTATTCGCGCTCAGGCCGACAATCTCATGGGCAGGACGCATCAGATCGGCAACTTTGAGCTCGCCGAAATCGAGCGTATGGGCCAGCAAATTCCATTCCTCGCGTGTAAATTTGCTGCCACTACCTTGAATTCCCTTGGTCTGTCTGGCGCCGGAACGCAAGATCAGCTTGAGTTCATCCGAGGAATAATGCGCATCGGAACCAAATTCACGGGCCAGTCCGCTCGCATGCAATACCCAGTTGGCACTCACGTTGAGCAACCAAATCGCCGGATACATGAGCCAGTAGAAACCATACAACGGCAATGCGCACCACAGACCTATGCGCTCTGGACTACGAATGGCCAGCGACTTCGGCGCCAGCTCGCCGACGACGATGTGGAGGAAGGAAATGAGGAAAAAGGCAATTGCAAAAGATACGCCTTGAATCAGTCCCGGTGAAGCCACACCCAACAACACAAACACCGGTTCGAACAAACTCGCGAAGGCCGGCTCGCCGATCCAACCCAGGCCGAGCGAGGCCAGCGTAATGCCAAGCTGGCAAGCTGACAGGTAGGCATCAAGATCCCGATGCACAATGGCAAGTATGCGTCCGCGCAGACCTTGGGTTTTGACAATGGCGCGGATACGCGTCTGACGTAATTTGACCAGACCAAATTCTGCGGCAACGAAAAAACCGTTCAGCGCAACCAAAATAAGGGCCGCGACGATCAGCAAGATGTTTTCCAACGAGGGTTCCTATTGTGTAGTGACGAGGTGGTGCATGCCAGAACTGAGGTCATCAAAAGCCGTGAAGACAGGTTCTAAAGAGCAGCTAACAAAACAGCGCGAGATCCTGCAGGCGGTGCTGAGGATGCGCAAACCTTATCGCGACAAGAGCGCCTAACAAAATGCCTTAGGCGGCGCGCCCTCCTTGTCCTACGCAGTGCTAACTGCGTCGACGCGCCCGACCATTGATATTTTGTTAGGTGCGCTAAAAATCACAATTGCGAAAATAGGCAACGATTTTGTTAGCTGCTCTTGAATACAGCAGCATGCACAGACGCTAATTTACCACGCCGCCGGCCCATCAAAAAAAACGATGCCGAAAAACAACTCATCGCAACTCAGCGCAACAACTCCGCAGCGATCAAACGTAACCCAAAAATGACATATTGCCCTTGCGCTTGGCCACCGAAAGTATTGCCGTAAGCCAAATCAAGTTCAACACGTGCGGGCACCAGCGCAACGCGAATACCTGCGTGATAAGAGGGTTTTCCTTTATTCTCGCCATACACTTCACTGATCACTGAGAGCCTGTCTGTCCAGCGCGTTTCGTTGCCCAATCCCCAGGTCAGCCGTGTGCTGCCCTCCTGACGTACATGATGAAAACCGAGATTGGCATTCACCAGTACAGCGTCATTCTTGAAAGAAAATGAGGTCAGCAGCTTGCTGTAATAATTCCAGGAAGCTTGCCGTGCACCGTCGGCCCCCTCCTCCTCCAGACTCTCGACCTGACGCTCGACGCCGGCCAGCAGACCTAGTGTGGCACCGGACATGTCACCAAACACGGTTTTTGCCTGCAACTGGTTGGCACTCATATACATGCCGGCGGCATCGTGTCGCCAGGCGTGACCCAATGACACTTCGAGATTATCAGTCAGACCACAGGCCGGACTGAGCCCGCGTTCGGTGCCGTTGTGATCGAATTTCAAAACACTTTCGAGCTGGCAGGTATCGGCATTCAGGATTTGTGCGTCGTCCACATTCATGGCGCAAACATGTCCGACGAAGACGCCATATATCACTATGGCTTTGATGAGCAGTTGCTTGTTCATAGGCATCGCTTCCAACATTGACCAGACGTATCGGGAGTACTCGGTGGCGTACAGGGTCTGATGCTAGAGCAGTCATATGAACGAAACGATCAAAAAACGCATCCGCCGCAAACCATCACTGCGGCGGTAAATCCCCGATTTGATCAGGGGTATTCGGTAAGTCAGCAATACTGGTGAGCTGCCTGGTGTCGTTCAAGCCGGTTCGACGTTGACCACACGGTAACCCACACCGATTTCGGTAAGGAGATATTGCGGCTGAGTCGAATCTTTCTCCAGCTTCTGGCGCAGCCGTTGCATGTAGATGCGCAGGTAATGATGGTCGTCGGTATGGCTTGGGCCCCAACCGGCAATCAACAGTTGCCGGTGTGTAATGACGCGCCCAGCATCGCGCAGCAGCGTGGCTAGCAAACGATGTTCAATCTGCGTCAAGTGCACCGGCTCGCCGTTCTTGGTAACGGTACGGGCCGGCAAGTCAATTGCCAGGTCGCCTAGACGGAAGCGCCCGGCAGCGCTACCTGACTGACTGCGCCGACGCAATTGGACGCGAATACGCGCGAGCAACTCGGGCATGCCAAACGGCTTGGTCAGGAAATCATCGGCACCGGCATTGAGTGCTGCGACTTTTTCGGTCTCTTGCGTGCGCGCCGATAAAATGACGATCGGCACATCACTCCACAGACGGATGTCTGCAATCACCTGCTTGCCGTCCATGTCCGGCAAGCCCAGGTCAAGAATGACCAGATCCGGCTTGCGCGTACCGGCCTCGACCATCCCCTCCCGTGCGGTGTGCGCCTCATGGACGATGAAGCCTTCTTGCTCCAATGCGCCACGCACCAGTTTGCGGATGTGGGCGTCGTCCTCTACGAATACGATATTGCCTGCATGATCGAGCATGATGATTAATTTTCCTCCGGCAATGCGGGTGGTTGTTCCAGTGGCAACGTGAAACGCACGTGGGCCCCGGGCGCCGCCGGATCGGCCGGCAGCGCCTTGATAGTGCCGCCATGCGCTTCTACAATGGCGCGGCAAATCGCCAGTCCCAGCCCAACGCCAGGGGTGCTGGACTCACTATCGCCGCGCGTAAATTTTTCAAATACCCGTTCTTCCATACCAGCCGGAAAACCGGGACCGTGATCAATCACATTTATTTCCATCGTCGCCGGGTTACCCTGAACTGCGCGGGCTTCGATTTCGATGGCCTGGTTGGCTGGCGCGTATTTGACGGCATTCTCAATCAGGTTGGCAAATACTCGCTCCAACAGCACTGCGTCAAACCGTACCAACGGCAGATTGGCTGGCAAATGCACTTCCACTTTACGTTCGCCGAGAATTTTTTGTAATAGTCGCAAGGCCGTGCCGACCACTTCCTCGATGGCGTTCCATTGCCGATTCAGAGTCACTCCGCCTGATTGCAGGCGCGCCATGTCAAGCATGTTTTCGACCAGTCCCGACATGCGTTGCGACTGCTCGCTGATCACCATGGCCATGGCGCGTTCGACCGGGCCCAGCGAGGGCTGGCTGGCTAACGCATCGGCACTGCCGACCAAGGAGGTCAGCGGCGTACGCAGATCATGTGAAATCGCCGATAGCAACGAGTTGCGCAAGCGCTCCGACTCCATCGTCAGCAAGGCATCCTGAGCCACTTCGGCGTAATGCAGACGCTCAATGGCCATGGCGATCTGCGACGCGAAAATTTCCAGCATCTGGCGGTTTTCGGGTAGTGCCAGTTGTGCATCACGACCTGCCGTCACTGAAGTATCGCTGACAAATGCCAGCACGCCGCGCGTGCGCATGGTGGCATTGAGCGGCAGGTACAACGCCTGCGCTGCGGGCAAGGTTGCAGTGCCATTACCGGCTGGCTGGCCGTTGTCGTAGACCCATTGCGCCACGCCCAGGTCGGCTTGCTGCAAGGCGTGCGGATCATGTTCATTGGGCCCGGCAATGCGCACGTTCTCGCTACTGTCAGGCAGCAGGAATGCCGTCTTGGCACCAAACACGGCGCCCAGGTGACGGCGTCCGATTTCCAGAATCTGCTCCAGCGTCAACACCGCCGCCAGCTCTTTGCCAAGCATGTATAGGTTGCCAGAACGGGCTTCGCGCAACATCGCCACATGGGCTTGGTGACGCAGCCGTGACGCCAGCGTGCTGATGAACAGTGACGCCGCCAGCATCACCAGCAAGGTCACCAGATATTGCGCATCCGATACGGAGATCGAAAAGCGCGGCTCGACAAAAAAGAAGTCGAATGCCAACACGCTCAATACCGATGCCAGCGCCGACGCCGAGCGCCCATAGCGTACCGCGACGATCATCACGCCGACCAGATAAACCATGATCACATTGGCCGGATGGAGGAAGCCGATCAGCCACCATGCCAGCGCGGTGGTCACTGCGCAACTGACGCAGGCCCATAGGTAGCCCTGACGACGCCGCTGACCACCGGTGGCGAAGCTGCCTTGTACCGAGTCACGGCTGCTGACGTCATCTTCCTTGTCTTCGCGTGCCACGGCATAAATATCAATCTCTTCGCCCAATACCGCGATGCGCTCTGTCAAGGTGGCGCGCCAGCGGCTGGTCCAACGGCGCCGCCGCGTCTGCCCGATGACCAGCTTGCCGGCATTGCGGCTACGCGCGAACTGTACCAGTGCCTGGGCGACATCGTCGCCGGTGATGCTGGCGGTTTCTGCGCCCAACGATTGCGCCAGCTTGAGCGTCTTCAACATGCGTTCGCGCCGTGCCAGCGTCACACGTGGCCAGGTTGGTGCATCGACATACACGGCCAGCCAGTCGGCCTGCAATTTTGCGGCCAGACGCGCCGCTGCGCGTACCAACTTGTCTTCATCGGCACCAGCACTGACGGCGACCACAATACGTTCCTTGGTTTGCCATAGCTGCGCAATGGAGCGATCGGCGCGGTAAGCGCGCATGTCGGCGTCGACCCGGTCGGCCGTGCGGCGCAAGGCGATTTCGCGCAGCGCCAGCAGGTTGCCCTTGCGGAAAAAATTACGGCTGGCCTTCTCCGCCTGTTGCGCCATGTAGACTTTGCCCTCTTTGAGGCGCAGCAGTAATTCGTCAGGCGGCAAGTCAACCAGTGTGACTTCATCGGCATCGTCAAGGACGTGGTCGGGGATGGTTTCCTGGACGCGAATGCCTGTAATCTGACCGACGACATCGTTGAGACTTTCGAGATGCTGAACGTTGACCGTGGTGTAGACGTGAATGCCGGCATGCAACAGTTCTTCGATGTCTTGCCAGCGTTTGGCATGGCGTGATTCGGGGATGTTTGAATGTGCCAGCTCATCGACCAGAATCACATGGGGGCGACGCACCAAGGCAGCATCGATATCGAATTCCGACAGGGTGTGCCCACGGTACTCGTAGGTGCGCAAAGGTAGCCGTTCAAGCCCTGTGAGCATGCTTTCGGTATCGGCACGGCCATGCGTTTCGACAATTCCGGCGACCACATCAATGCCTTGTTCATGCAGCGTTTGCGCTGCGGCGAGCATGGCATATGTCTTGCCAACACCGGCTGACGCACCGAAAAAAATCTTCAGACGTCCACGCGCTTGACGGTCTTCTTCACGCATGACGCGGTCGAGTAGTTCGTCAGGATCTGGGCGGTTGGACATGGTGGACGTATTGTAGTGAAGTAGTGAATTTGTTTGCTGGCCTCTGTTGGCGAGGGGCTTGTTGCTGATTGCGGCTCTATTGTGCCGCTTATTGTATTGCTTGATCCGTATTTTCTTCGGACGAGCTAGCCGGGGGTAGCCCGGCAGCTACTCACTTTTCTTGCTTCGCCAAGAAAAGTAAGCAAAAGAAGGCGACCGCAAAAGCCTGGCCCCTACGGGGTTCCCAGTGATGCACAGTGAAAAATGGGAGCGACGCAAACTCGCTGCGCTCAAACATGCGTCACTCTTTTTCCATTTTTCACTGCACATCACTGGCCAGGCTCCAATGCGGACAAGATCAACCCCAACGGCTCGCTACGCATCGCGTTGACGAGCGCGACTGTTTTGCATTTTTCTACTCACGCCGACCATTCACTGAAATTCTCACAGCCATCATGCTGCGCAAGCAGCGCAATGCGCAGCGAGCAGTTTGGCCGTTCCCGCTTATGCCTCGCCGGTGATGTGTTGCAGCAATCGAAAAAAGAGGGACGCATGTCTGAGCTCAGCGAGTTTGCGCCTCTCCCGATTGATGCAACACAGCGCCGGGTACCCCGAAGGAGCGACGAATCCGTTGGAACAGTGCTCCAACCCTTTAATTGCTTACTTTCTTTGACGAAACAAAGAAAGTGAGTAGCTGCCGGGCTCCCCCCCCCCCCGGCAACGCACCTTCGTGCGAAGAAAAACAAGATTTTTCAACAGCTAAGGGTGATCAAGACCGAGTCAATGCATCCAACGCCAGATTCAATTTCAAGACATTGACGGTTGGCTCGCCGAACAAACCCCATTGTGGCGTTTCAGTCTGCTCCCGTATCAATGCCCGTACCTTGTCGGCTGGCAAAGCGCGCACCTGAGCCACCCGTGCCACCTGATACTCAGCCGCAGCCGGGCTGATATGCGGATCCAGACCACTGGCAGAGGCCGTCAGCAAGTCCACCGGGATGTCTTGCTTATGCTCAGGATCGGCCTGCACCAATACATCGGCACGAGCCTTGGCGGCATCTGCCAGGGCCGGATTGGTCGGCCCCAGATTGCTGCCGCCAGAGGCCAGCCCGTTGTATGGGAAGGTCCCGGCAGCCGAAATACGGCCCCAGAAATACTTCGGCAAAGTGAAGTTCTGACCGATCAGCTCAGAACCAACCAGCACGCCATCACGTTTGATCAAGCTACCGTTGGCCTGCTTGGAAAAAAACGCCTGCCCTGCCAACGTCACCAGTACCGGATAGACGCCGCCCAACAAAACCGACAACAAGATAAACAGCGACAAGGCCGGACGAAAATAGGTTTTCATGAATGACTCCTTGGTCAAAATACAATCAGGCCAGCCCAAACAGGCCCAGTAACATGTCGATCAGCTTGATGCCGACAAACGGCACCAGCAGCCCGCCCAAGCCATAGATCAACAGATTGCGGCGCAACAGTACGGCCGCGCCCAGCGCACGGTAACGCACACCACGCAAAGCCAACGGGATCAGTACCACGATCACCAGCGCATTGAAAATCACGGCCGACAGAATCGCCGACGATGGATTATTCAGATGCATCACATCCAGTGCCGCCAGTTGCGGATAGGTAGTCGCGAACATCGCCGGGATGATGGCGAAATACTTGGCCACGTCATTGGCGATACTGAAGGTGGTCAGACTGCCGCGCGTCATCAACATTTGCTTGCCGATTTCGACAATCTCGATGAGTTTGGTCGGATTGGAATCCAGATCGACCATGTTGCCGGCTTCCTTGGCTGCCTGGGTACCGGTATTCATGGCCACTGCCACGTCTGCCTGTGCCAGTGCCGGAGCATCATTGGTACCGTCGCCGGTCATTGCCACCAACTTGCCTTCAGCTTGATGCTGACGAATCAGCGAGAGCTTGTTTTCCGGCGTCGCTTCGGCAAGAAAATCGTCAACCCCGGCTTCGGCTGCAATCGCTGCCGCCGTCAAGCGGTTGTCGCCGGTAATCATGATGGTCTTGATACCCATGCGGCGCAGTTCCGAGAAACGCTCCTTGATGCCGCCCTTGACGATGTCCTTGAGCTCAATCACGCCCAGCACGCGCCATACCTTGCCATTGCTCTCGGCCACCACCAGCGGTGTGCTGCCGCGACGCGCCACGATATCGACGGCCGCCGCTACTTCAGCCGGCACGTTCTGACCGGCTTCCTCAGCCAGCTTGCGAATCGCTTCGGCAGCGCCCTTGCGAATCATGCGCGTACCGATATTCACACCCGAGACCCGAGTCTGGGCACTGAACGGGATGAACTGCGCATCCAGGCTAGCCATTTCGCGTTCGCGCAAATTGAAGCGCTTCTTGGCCAACACCACGATGCTGCGACCTTCCGGGGTTTCATCGGCCAGCGAGGCCAATTGCGCCACGTCTGCCAGTTCTTGCTCGCTCACACCATTGGCTGGAATGAATTCGGAAGCCTGACGATTACCGAGCGTGATGGTGCCGGTCTTATCCAGCAGCAGCACGTCAACGTCGCCTGCAGCCTCCACTGCACGGCCGGAGGTGGCAATCACGTTGGCTTGCATCATGCGGCTCATACCCGCCACACCGATGGCCGACAACAGGCCGCCAATAGTGGTTGGAATCAGACACACCAGCAGCGCGATCAAGGCCGTCACCGTCACTGGCGAGCCGCTATGATTGACATTGACGCTAAATACCGAGAACGGCAGCAAGGTCACGGTCACCAACAGAAACACGATGGTCAGCGCTACCAGCAGCAAGGTCAGGGCGATTTCGTTAGGCGTCTTCTGACGTTTGGCGCTCTCGACCATGGCGATCATGCGGTCCAGGAAGGCTTCGCCTGGGTTGACAGTGACGCGCACAATGATCCAGTCGGACAGCACGCGCGTGCCGCCGGTGACTGCCGTAAAGTCGCCGCCGGACTCGCGAATGACCGGTGCCGATTCGCCGGTGATGGCGCTTTCGTCAACCGTAGCCACGCCCTCGACAACTTCGCCGTCAGCAGGCACGGTATCGCCCGCTTCGATGTAGACTAGGTCGCCCTTGCGCAAGCTGCCGCCTTCAACCATCTCTGGCTTGTCGGCACGGTTGATGCGCTGCAGCTTCTTGGCCATGACGCTCTTCTTGGCGCTGCGCAACGATGCCGCCTGTGCCTTGCTGCGCCCTTCGGCCAGCGCTTCAGCGAAGTTGGCGAACAAGACCGTAAACCACAACCATACGGTGACTGCCAGAATGAAGCCAGCCGGCGCCTCGCCCTGGCCGAACAAAGCCTGCAGATACAGCAGCGTGGTCAGGATACTGCCCAGATACACCACAAACATCACCGGATTGCGCCACTGCGCGCGGGGTGACAACTTTTTAAAAGAATCGATCAGAGCCGGTTTCACGATCACCGGATCGAACATCCATTGCGTGGCAGAACTATTTGCCATTGTTTTCTCCATTTTCAGCGTTCATGCCGAGGAATTAATGCACTGCCAGCATTTGTAAATGCTCGATCACCGGGCCCAGCGCCAGCGCCGGGACATACGTCAGGGCACCGACCATCAGCACCGCGCCGATCAACAGGGTTACGAACAACGGACCGTGCGTAGGCAAGGTGCCCGAAGTTGCCGCTAAACGCTTCTTGCCTGCCAGCGACCCAGCCATGGCCAGCACTGGCACGATGATGCCGAAGCGGCCCAGCCACATCGCAATGGCGGTGGTGACGTTGTAGTACGGGGTATTGGCATTGAGGCCGGCAAAGGCGCTACCGTTGTTATTGGCGGCCGAGCTGAAGGCGTACAGAATTTCCGAGAAACCGTGCGCGCCAGGGTTGGCAATGCCGGCCAGGCCGTTTTCCACCAACACCGAAATTGCCGTCAATACCAGTACCAACGCCGGCGTCATCAGAATCGCGATGGACATCATCTTCATGTCGAACACGCCGATTTTCTTGCCCAGATATTCAGGCGTACGACCGATCATCAGACCCGCAATGAACACCGCCAGCACCGCGAAGATCAACATGCCGTAAAAGCCGGAACCGACGCCGCCGAAGATGACTTCACCCAGCTGCATCTGCAGCATCGGCACCAGACCACCCATGGGCGACAGCGAATCGTGCATGGCATTGACGGCGCCACACGAAGCCGCAGTCGTGATGGCGGCAAACAGGCTCGATGCAGTAATGCCGAAACGCGTTTCCTTACCTTCCATCATGGTACCGGTGTCTGCAATGCCATGCGTGGAGACGGCATGCAGGTGGCTCATGATGGGATTGGACTGTTGTTCGAAATGCATCAGCGTGGCCGTCAAGACCACAAACATCAAGGTCATCGATGCCAGAATCGCCCAGCCCTGACGACGATCACCAACCAGCACGCCGAAGCTGGCGCACAGACCGGCTGGAATGATCAGGATCGCCAACATCTGTACGAAGTTCGACAACGGCGTCGGATTTTCATAAGGATGTGCCGAGTTGGCGTTGAAGAAACCACCGCCGTTGGTGCCGACCATCTTGATCGCTTCCTGTGAAGCAACCGGTCCCATTGGCAAGCTCTGCTTGTTGGTTTGCAGCGTTTCCAACACTGGCTGACCCTTGGCATCCTTGAGCGGCTGACCTTGCGCATCCACTTTTGGTTGCGTGTAGGTCGTGGTTTCCATTGCCGTGACTTCTTGATAGCCACTGAAATTCTGAATCACGCCCTGACTCATCAGTATCACCGCCACCAGCACCGACAATGGCAGCAAGACATACAGCGTCGAACGCGTCAGGTCGACCCAGAAGTTACCGATGCCCTTGCTGCTATGGCGCGCAAAGCCGCGAATGAGCGCAAACGCCACTGAAATGCCGGTGGCGGCCGAGAAGAAATTTTGCACCGCCAGCGCCAGCATCTGCGTCAGATAGCTCATCGCGCTTTCGCCCGAATAGCCTTGCCAGTTGGTATTGGTGACGAAGCTGATGGCAGTATTGAACGAAGAGTCTTCGCTCAGATTGGCCATCGCTTGCGGATTGAGCGGCAGCCATAGTTGCAGACGCTGCAAAGCGTAAACAACGAACATACCGATGACGTTGAACAACAGCAGAGCCAAGGTATATTGCTTCCAGCCCATCTCGGCATCAGGTTGAATGCCGGAAACTCGGTAAAACAAGCGTTCAAAGCCGCCGCACAGTCGATTGACGGTGGATTTACCTTCCATCGCACGGGCCATGTACCAGCCGAATGGTATCGCCAGCACCAGCAATACCACCAGATAAAGCGCTAATTGGGTGAGCGAGTCAGTCATCAGAACACCTCCGGTTTGATCAAGGCTACGATCAGGTAGACCAACACCCCAACCGAGACAGCCAAGCCGATAATTTGCATGATGCTCATTGCATGTCCTCCAGTTTTTTGCAGCCCACGATGAACGCCCACATCACGACACTGCACAGCAGCAGCCCGCCGATATAGATGAAATCCATGTTTCACTCCCAAATTTATAGTCACGACTGCCAGTCCAGCAGCTTCCGGAGCGAACAATATCGCGAGGGGCATCAAATAGAGATAAAACTATCCTAGGCCCGCATAAATTTTGCGTAAACAATGTAAACAAACCTAATCAAATACTTGTGCGTCATACAATGCATCACATCTCCCTCGACAGACCCTGGAAAGACACTATGTATAGCTATTCAAAGATCACGCAGAAAGCGGTTTGGGCTTGTTTGCTGGCGCTCGGTTGTCAGGTTGTGCTGGCCCAAACTGAACCAGAAGCATCAACGTCGTCGCCAAACCCGACAATCATGGTGCCTGCGCCGCTCAATCCGGCGGCCGGGCAACCGATATCAGCCGATGAGAGAAGTGATATCGCCGCGCTGCTGCACGCCAGTGGCGCCATCAATATCGCCAGGACCTTTTCAGTAAACTTGACCATACAGATTTCGGAGATGCTGAAAAAATCGCGGCCGGATATTCCGGCTGGTGTTTTCGATCTCATTGGCGATGAAGTCAACAAAGTCGTCGCCGCGTCGCTCGAAGCCAAAGGGGGCTTGGTGGATTTATATGTGCAGCTGTATCACAAGTATTTCACGCGTGATGAAATCAAACAGCTCACAGTCTTCTACAGCAGTCCGCTAGGACGCAAGATGCAGAGTGTTTCACCGTCCTTATTGAGGGATTCGGTAGCCGTTGGTCAGCGGTGGGGTCAAATGATCAGTCCGCAGATTCAGCAACGCGTACGCGAGCGGCTGCAGCAAAGCGGCGTCAATATGTAATTCACAATAGCAATAGCGTAGGTGTGCTGGATCAGGCGCTGACTTCGACCCGGTTCTTGCCAGCATTTTTAGCCGCATACATGGCGTTGTCGGCTTGCGCCACCAAGCGATCCTGCGTCGTATGCGCGACCGGATCGTACATGGCTACGCCGATACTGACAGAAACAATGATCGTCGCATCGCGTAAAAAGAATGGCGCGCGCATGACCGTGAGTATTTTCTCCGCCACGGCCATGGCATCTTCATGGCCGTGCAACCGCTCCAGAATCACGGTGAATTCATCACCGGCCAGGCGCGCCACAGTATCGACATCACGCACCGTTTCGTGCAAGCGGCTGGCAAACAGCATCAGCAGCTCGTCGCCGGCAATGTGGCCGTGTTTGTCGTTGATTTGCTTAAAGCCGTCAATATCCATGAACAGCAAACCCATGCGCAGCGGATCACGACCGGCCCGTGCCATGGCTTCCGGCAATTTTTGCGCGAACGCGCGCCGGTTAGGCAAGCCGGTCAAAATATCAGACAACGCCATTTCTTGCAGCGAATTGCGGAAAGCCAGACGTTCCGTGATGTCATGCAGGAAGGCAATGAACAAATAACCGCTACGACGCCGGACATGGCCTACCGTCATTTCGATGGGCAACTCCTCGCCATCACGGCGCACCGCATTGAGTTCGACGCGGGTATTCATGATCATGCCTTCGCCCGTGGCCAGGAAGTGTTTCATGCCGGCGCGATGCATCGGGCGATGCTCGACAGGCACAATCATCTCGGCCAACTCCAGTCCGATCGCCTCGCTGCGCGACCAGCCCAGCAATTTTTCGGCTTGCCGGTTCCATTCCTGCACAATGCCGTCCTGATCGATGGCGATAAAAGCGTCATGCGCATTGAGTAAAATCGCGCGCAATTCATTTTCACTCTCTTCCAGCAGCACCTGATTTTCGCGCTGCGTGTCGAGCGCCTGCTGCAAGGCAATCGCCGTTTCATGTAAACGCTTGGTGCGATCTTCGACACGCTGCTCCAGGCCTTCGTTAAGCAAGCGCACTTCTTTGTGATAAATTTCTTCGCGCTGCACCATGGTTGCCAGCGTACTCGATAGCAACAAAATCTCGTAATAGCTGTTGATGATCGGCACGTCAACATCATGGTCTCCCATGGCGCGCCGCTCCAGTGCCGCGCTCAGATGATTCATCGGCGCCACCAGACGTCGGGTCAGAAAGAACGACAGTGCGATGAGCAATACGCTGATCAAGCAGCCAACCAACAGCACCTGACGCTCCAGACCTTTGAAACCGGCCATCGCCACTTGCTCCGGCTGGCGCACCAGCACCGACCATTTTAGATTGCTGTATTCAGTATTGAGGCCCGTGCGGGCAAAACCCGTCAGGTAGCGCTGACCGCCATCTCCCACTTCCCGCAGCGCGCCGCCGGGCAAGTGCAAGGAAGCATGAAAACTGTCGGTGTCGATTTTCTTTTCTTCCAGATCCTTCGGACCCAGCAACACTGTACCGTCTTCGCGCACCAACATGATCTCGACATCGTAACGGTCATTGGCCGGATTGAGCAATTGCCTGACCAACTCACGCGCCCAACTCCAGCTCAGATGCACACCTAGCACCCCCTTGAGTTTGCCCTCGTCGCTCATGATCGGGATGGCGATATCGACAAAACGCCAAGGCTCGGCCATGGGTGGCAGTTTTTTCTCGAGCAGTTGCGCCGGATGATAATCACCGACGAAAAAATCTTTTTTGCCTTCCTGAAACCAGGGCCGCTGCGCAACGCTCTGTCCTTCGAGCAAGCCATTAGCGGCAGCCAGCACAGTACCGTCAGTCTGGGCAAAGCCTATCCATGCGTAATGCGGAACGTTTTTTTGCAATTCATTGAAAATGACCCGCATGCGGCCAGCCTCAGCCGCCTTACGGATGGATGGCCGGCTCGCCAGAATCTTGACCTCGATGCAGCGCTCAGCCATGCTGCGATCAAGCGCTTCCTGCATCTGCCAGGCCAGTTGGCTCAGACGTGCTTGCGCCTCACTGCTCGCATAACTGCGCGTGAATTGATCCACCAAGACCAGCATCGATGTGGTCGTGATCAACATAGCCATCACCACGCCAATGGTGACCCACGAAGATAGACTCAAGGTCGATGATGTTTTCTTTATGAGCAAAGCCACTCCAGCGATTATTCCAGGTAAGAACCTCCAACAAAAACGCTATCGGCGGCGTTTTTTAGGCGTCCTAAGCCAGCAGACCATCGCAGCCAGGCGCAACTTGATCGCCTAGGCCAGCTTTGGTCATGCTTTGAATTTTTATTGGTATAAAAACGGATATTATCTACTGAATCAGCTTAAGGGCAATCGGTGATTTATTGCAAAATAAATAAGACAATCCCTATTAAAATTCAATAGAAATTAATTTAGCGCAATATTGATGACGTATTCGAGGCCGTAATCACAAAAGAATCACGTCATATTACATTCTCTTTTGACAACAACCTGCCGTCAAACCGTTCCTAGCCGTGCCGTTGGCAGCAGCGCTGCACGGGCTTGGGCGACGATCTCAAATGAGCGCAAACGCGCCGCATGATCGTAAATCTGCGCAGTGATCATCAGCTCATCTGCGCCGGTGTCGTCAATAAAGGCTTGCAAACCCTCTTGCACGGTCTCTGGTGAACCGACCACCGCACAGGCCAGCGCCCGTTCGACATGGGCACGCTCTTCCGGCCGCCAGTAATCGTCCATGCTGGCGCGTGGTGGCTGTAACTGCCCCGGCACGCCGCGCACCAGGTTGACGAACTGCTGTTGCTGAGAAGTAAATAAATGCTGCCCTTCGCGGTCGCTATCGGCGGCAAACACATTCAGTCCCAGCATCACATAGGGCCGCGCCAGTGTCGCCGACGGTTTGAAACGTTCACGGTAGATCTCGATGGCCGATTTCATGAAACCAGGGGCAAAATGCGAAGCAAACGCAAATGGCAAACCCATTTCGGCCGCCAATTGCGCGCTGTACATACTGGAGCCGAGCAACCATAACGGCACATGCAGTCCGGCGCCGGGTACCGCGCACACGGCTTGATCGGGCGTTGCCTCATTAAAATACTGTTGCAACTCGACCACATCCTGCGCGAAGCTCTCGGCACTATCGCCCAGGTGGCGGCGCAAGGCGCGTGCGGTACGCTGATCCGAGCCGGGTGCCCGCCCCAGACCGAGATCGATACGACCTGGATAGAGCGACTCGAGTGTACCGAACTGTTCCGCAATCACCAGCGGTGCATGGTTGGGCAACATGATGCCGCCGGCACCGACGCGAATGGTGCTGGTATGCGCGGCGATATGGCCGATCACCACCGCCGTGGCGGCGCTGGCGATGCCGCGCATATTGTGATGCTCGGCCAGCCAGTAGCGCTGGTAGCCCAACTGCTCAGCCTTTTGCGCCAACTCCTTGCTGTTATGGAAGGCATCTTTGGCGGTGTTGCCTTGAATGATTGGTGATAAATCAAGGACGGAAAAGGCTGTCATAGTGTGATCCAGTGTGTATTCAAGTCAATTTAACGACGAGCTTGCCGAAGTTCTTGCCTTCCAGCAAACCCATAAACGCCTGCGGCGCATTCTCCAGCCCCGCCACCACGTCTTCACGATATTTCATTTTTCCAGCGGCAAACCAGGCGCTCATCTCGCGGAAAAACTCGGCATAGTAACCGGCGCGTTGGTAATAATCGAAAATGATGAACCCTTGCATGCGCATGCGTTTGGTCAGCAGCGTACGCGGCAGCGTCGCCAGCAAATTAGCATTCGGCGCCACACCGTTGTATTGTGCGATCAAACCACACAGCGGCACGCGAGCATGCACATTGAGCAAGGGAAACACCGCCTCAAACACGGCGCCGCCGACGTTTTCGAAATAGACGTCAATGCCTTTGGCGCAGGCTTGCGCCAGTTGCTGTGGAAAATCAACGGCACGATGGTCAATACAGGCATCAAAACCAAGCTCTTCAACTGCATAGCGACATTTTTCAGCGCCACCGGCGATACCAACCACCCGACAACCCTTGATCTTGGCAATTTGCCCGACCACCGCGCCGACCGCACCGGTAGCGGCCGCAACCACCACGGTTTCGCCTGGTTGCGGCTGGCCGATATCAAGCAAGCCAGCATACGCGGTGAAGCCAGGCATACCGAACAAACCTAGCGCATAGGATGGATGCGCCATCTCGGCATTGAGCTTGGTGACGCCGCTGCCGTCTGAGAGCGCATAGTCTTGCCAGCCGGTATAAGCCATCACCAGATCGCCAGCTGTATAATCAGGATGTTGCGAAGTCACTACACGGGAGACCGTACCGCCAGTCATGACGCCATCAATTTCTACCGGCGCGGCATAAGAAGGCGCATCGCTCATGCGGCCCCGCATATAGGGATCCAGTGACAGATATTCGGCGCGCAGCAGAAACTGCCCTGCAGCCGGCACCGGCACCGCAACTTCCTCGAGTCGGAAATGTTCTGCCGCGGGGGCCGCTACAGGACGCGAAGCCAGCACGATGCGGCGATTAACGGTGGCGCTTTGCGACATAAGGATCTCCTTTGTTTGAACAATCAATAATAGAAAATAAAAAATGCTGGCGGCGCACCGGTTGCCAAGAAAAAAATCAGGGCGCAACCAGCACGCAGCGCGTGACCTCCATGGCCCCCTCCAACGCCTCGCGGTCACGACTTAGCTTGCTCAGCAAGCTGGCGCCAAGCCATAACTGATACAACATTTGCGCTGTGCGATAGGGTTCCAGTACGGTATGCAATGAACCTTCCTCAATGCCCTCGGCGATGAGTTCAGCAATCCGCGCGATGAAGGCCTGCGTGCCGCCATGCAAGGCCGTGCGCATGGCGTCCGACAAATCGGCCACTTCCGCACTGAGCTTGACGACCAGGCATTTATGTTCGGCTACTGCGCAGCACTGCGTTTCCAGCCAATAGCTCCAGTAATTGAGCAAACGTTGCCGCGCCGAACTGCCGCCACTCTCTTGCGTGAGCAGCTTATCGAGCACGTTCAGATATTCGGCAACGTAGTGTTCAATGAGCTCGCGGCCATAATTTTCCTTGGAGCCGAAGTAGTGATAAAACGAACCCTTGGGCACATCCGCAGCGCTTAGGATTTCGCTTAAACCGACGCCGCTAAAGCCTTTTTGAGCGATCAGACGACGCCCGGACTGTAGGATGTGGAGCTTGTTTTCAAGGTAGGTATCGCGCATAGATCCTCATTCTAGCGGAAAATTAGACCGGTCGTCTAAGTACCTAAAAACACTCCCAGCATCAAACCAAGAAAAATCCAGCCTTTCACGCGCGCAATCAACGTGCCGCAATGCCCTATTGCGCTCTTGCCGGCCGCAGAAAAATTTGCCACGCCAGCAAAGCCGCCAGCGAGCCGGCGAGCCACACCACAGACCAGGATTGCCACTTCAGCAACAGCGGCACCGCCTGCGCCGCCAGAAAAAACACCAGGAACACGCAGGTATTGCCCAAGCCCAGCGCCGTGCCGACCTGACTGGCGCCGGCCAGCGTGGCCAGCTCGGTGTAAGCAACACCGTGCCAGGCGGAAGCGCAGATGGCAGCCGTGACCAGCAAGAATACGATGGCCGGTAACATCCATTGCGGCCAGTTGCCATTGATAGCAGCCCCGGAGGCAACTGCCACCAAGGCCGCCAGGCCGCCATACAACACCGCGCTGAGCAGACTGCAGGTGCGCAGGTAACTGCGCCGGTTACCGCGACGGTCGGTCCAGCGTCCACTCCAGATGCGCATAAGCGCCGCACCGATCTGAATCGCCGCCATGGTGATGGTGATCAACAGTAGGCTGGCATGTCCGGCGTCATGCAAGAAGATCGCGGCAAAGGTCAGCACCGACACCTGTGGAAAGCACAGGATGCCGATCGCCAACGCGACACGCCATACACCGATATCACGCAGGGCACTGCCTGCAGTCACCGCAGCAGCAGAGACTGCCAGCACCGGCGGCTCATGCAGCCAACGCCAGGCTAAGACGCCACTGATCGCGCAGAACAAGGACAGCAAGCCAAATACTGGCGCAAATCCATGCGCAGCCGCCAGCGGCGGCAGCAACACCGCGCCGATGCCGCCGCCAAGTGGCACCGCCGTCTGTCGAATACTCATGGCCAGGCCGCGTTCGCCTTCCCGAAACCAAGCCATCACCGCGCGCCCGCTGGCGCCATTGACGCTACCGCCAAGCACACCGACCAGTAGCAAGCCCGTTGCCGGCAGCCACATTGGCGGCACGTCGGTCGTGCCGGGCACACCCCACAACGCCAGCGCGGCCAGCGCCAGCGCAGTGGCAAACAAACCGCACAAGAGTACACGCCGATCGCCCCAGCGGTCGGTCAACACCCCCCAGGGTAATTCACTCAAAGCCACGCCCAGTCCAAGCGCGCCCAGCACCAGGCCCAATTGCGTGTTGTCGAGGCGGTAATCGCTGCGCATGAAAATGGCGGTCACCGGTATACCCGCAAATGCGGCAGAAAAACTGGCATTGGCCAGGACGCCAATGCTGAGGATTTTCCAGCGATGGCGATATTGATCTTCGCTGTGCGTAGGCGAGGTTACTGCTGGCATAACTGGACTAGTGCTGACGGTCATCGGGCGCTCCGTGGTGAATTGACAGAACCAGTGTGCCGTGACAGCATCTGACTAAAATGACATTAATCCCTCGTTTTTAGACATTCATAATGATCATGCGTAAAATTGGTTTTCTACTTTTCCTCGATTGCAGCCTGCTCGACTTTACCGGGCCGCTGACGGCATTTGACGTCGCCAACCGGCTCAGCGACGACCGACTCTACCAACTGCGCGTCATGTCTGAGCAAGGCGGGATGCTGGAGAGCGCCTCCGGCACTGCCGTGATCACCCATCCACTCGAACGCGCTCCCCTGGATACGCTCATCGTGGCTGGTGGCGCCGGACCTCGAGAAGGCTTATTGTCGGCGACGCTGCTCGATTACACGCGCCATGCTGCCAGTCAGGCACGGCGGGTCGCCAGCGTTTGCACCGGCGCCTTCGTGCTGGCGGCAGCCGGTCTGCTCGACGGCAAACGGGCGACCACCCACTGGCGCATGGCGACGCGACTGCAACGTATGCATCCTGCAGTGCAAGTCGATAGTGACAAAATTTTTATCAAGGATGGCAAGATCTGGACCTCGGCCGGCATTTCTGCTGGTATCGATCTGGCGCTGGCACTCATCGAAGAAGACCATGGCGTGGCGCTGGCGCGCGCGGTGGCGCGCGAACTGGTGGTGTATCACCGCCGTCCGGGCGGACAGTCGCAGTTTTCCAATTTACTCGAAATGGATCCGCCCTCAAGCCGGATTCGCCAGGCGCTCAGTTACGCGCGCGACCACCTGCATGAAACACTGAGCGCTGAGCGCCTGGCCGACATTGTCTGCCTGAGCCGCCGTCAGTTTGACCGCGCGTTCAGTGCCGAGACCGGACAAACACCGGCCAAGGCGATCGAAAAGCTGCGCGCCGAAGCAGCGCGGCCACGCGTGGAGGCCGGCGAAGAATCATTGGAGACCATTGCACGCGCAGTCGGCTTTGATGACCCCGAGCGCATGCGCCGGGCCTTCCTGCGCGTGTTCGGCTATCCGCCACAAGCGATCCGACGTGCCATGCGGCAGCAGGAGTCGCTGTATCTGTGAATGGACTCAGGCGGCAATCAAGCGCAGATGGGTAATTTCCGAAGGCGCCAGCAAACGCTTCGGTGGCCCCCAGTAGCCGGTGCCACGACTGGTATAGACCCACAGATTGCGCAAGCGATTGAGCCCGGCAACATAAGGCTGCTGCAGCGGCACGAACAAATTCCACGGAAAAAACTGACCGCCATGCGTGTGGCCTGACAACTGCAAGTCAAAGCCGGCATCAGCTGCCTCCACGGCGCTGCGCGGCTGATGTGCCAGCAAGATGTTGACGCCGCTGTCGGCCGGCGCATGCAGGATTGCGGCATGCGGATCGCTGCGCTGGGCAGGATCGAAATGATGCGCCGTATAGTCGGTCACGCCGGCCAACACCAGTGCTGCTCCATCATGACGCAGCACCACGTGTTCATTCATCAATACCGTCAGTCCGAGCCGACGCAGCTCAACCACCCAACCCGGGGCGTCGGAATAATACTCATGGTTGCCGGTCACGAAATAAACCCCGTGCCGCGCTTGCAATTGCGCCAGCGGTGCCGTGTGCCGGGCCAGTTGCGCGACGCTGCCATCGACCAGATCGCCGGTTACCGCAATGACATCCGCTTGCAAGGCATTGACCTTGGTCACGATGGCATGCAGGTAATCATGTTTAATGGTCGCACCAACATGGATGTCACTGATCTGGGCGATGGTGAAACCTTGCAGCGCCACCGGTAAATTGCGAATCGGCACATCGACATTCACCACTGCCGCCACGCGTCGAGCATTGATCAGCCCCAACAGGCTCAATGCCGCCGCACCAGCGGCCGCCGCTCGCGCCGACCACTGTACCAGCTCTTGCGGCGCCAGCGTGGGCACCATCAGCGGCACCAGCAACAACGCCACCTCACGCACCAGTGTGAGCAACAACAACGAAGAAAACAGGCCCATGGCCAACATGCCAACCCAGGTCAAGCGATCGGACCAAATTTGCGACTGCACGGTGCGCGCCAATAAGGCCATCGGAATCAACACAAACGACAACAGCAAATAAATGCCGCACAGCAATTGCACTGTACTATCGCCGCTTATCGCCGGCACCAGCCGCCAGCCTATCCAGGCATGTAGTGCACCAAGTACGGACAGCACGAAAACGATTGTGAAGCGGGATGGCATGAAAGCTCGCACGAAGTTGTGGTCAGCAGTATGTTGGTATGCATGACGATTTTTCAATGATGCGCTGATCCTGTGGCACCATTGGCAGCAAAAAAACCATCGGCAAATTGCACCAAGGAAAATCACGCAGCGCGCCATCGGCGCGTCGCGCGGACCATGTTTGCAAAAAAAACCAGCAAATCCCGTGCCTACCCTGTCATTCTTTGCCCGAGAAGAGGATAATGGAGGGCTAATTTATTACGGCTAACCGCCACGGATTGCTGTCTGTCCCGCTTGATCCCCTCGCGCGCGGTTGCCATCATTACTGGAAGTACATATTTTGACTACGACAAGAAGCAAACGTTGGAACGGCAAGATTGAGTCCCTCAAAGGTCCTTATCTCTCTGGCGTCATCGAACAAATGGAAACCTACGGTGAGCGCGTGCAGTTCGCCCTCGTCACTTCCGGCAACGGTCCGCGCTATGAATTGACCAACAGCGCCGGCAAGAAGATGTCATTCGATGGCAACCATCACCTGCACCATCCTGAAGAAGGTGAATTCGCGCCAGGCAATGCTACCGGTATCTTTACCATCGATCAAATCCGCCTGGCCAAGTCTGGCGGACTCAGAGCCACCCGCACCAGCAGCGGCGGCCGTGTTACACGCGCCAGCGGACCGCGCGCGCCGAGTGCCGCCACTCGCGCCAAGGATCTGGTGGATACTGAAAAATACGAATATTTCAAGAACAACCGCGCCACCCTGCCCGATACCATCGGTGAACATTCCGCCGAAATCACCGCGCTCATGCGCGGCGGCATGTCAGCCGAACAAGCCTTCGGCGAAGTCATCAAGAAATGTTTTTAAGCATCTAAGAAAAACGGGAGCCTCTGGCTCCCGTTTTTCATTGCGGCGATGCGCCTGGCGGCCGTCAATAAATTTCCGGCACCAGGATCTCATTGGCCACTTCGCGACGGAAGTAGCCATCATGACGCACACGCTCCGGCAGCGCCACAGGAGCATGCTCAACCTCGGCATAAGGCATCTGGCTAAGCAAATGATGGATGCAGTTGAGACGGGCTTTTTTCTTGTCCACCGCCTGTACCACCCACCACGGCGCTTCGGCGATGTGGGTGCGCTCGAGCATGATTTCCTTGGCCTTGGTGTAGTCTTCCCAGCGGCGCCGCGACTCCAGATCCATCGGACTTAATTTCCATTGTTTGAGCGGATCATGAATGCGGCTTAAAAAGCGCATATGCTGCTCTTCATCGGTAATGGAAAACCAATACTTGATCAATTGAATGCCAGAGCGCACCAGCATGCGCTCGAACTCCGGCGCGGTGCGGAAAAACTCTTCGTATTGATCGTCGCTACAAAAACCCATCACCCGTTCGACCCCTGCACGGTTATACCAGCTGCGGTCAAACAACACCATTTCACCGGCCGCCGGCAGATGCGATGCATAGCGCTGAAAATACCACTGGGTGCGTTCGCGGTCATTCGGCGCCGGCAAGGCTGCAACACGGCATACACGGGGATTGAGACGTTGAGTAATGCGCTTGATGACGCCTCCTTTGCCGGCAGCATCGCGCCCCTCAAACAAAATCACTACCTTGTGCCCGGTTGCCACCACCCAATCCTGCAGCTTGACCAGTTCCGCCTGCAAGCGGAACAATTCGCGGAAATACAAGCGCCGGTCATTTTTTTCCTGTTCACTCACAGCACCACCGCCATCGGTATCATAGACACCTGCGGCCAGTTGCTCGACGGTACGATCTTCGATTTCCAGCTCCAGTTCTTCGTCATAGCTGTCAGCCAGCTCGCGACGGATGCGCAGTACTAATTCGTCATCTTTCATCGTTCTTCTCCGTGAGGGGCAAAGCGGCCGCGCGGCTAGCTTGGCAGCGTCTTAGCATACACAAAGATTGTGACTATCCAATGACGCCCGGCATAGTCTATCCTTAAGCACCCAATGCACGATGCAATCCACAGCGCGATGAATCAAGAATATTTATTGAAATTGGTCAGCATGAACATGCCTTACGGAAAATACCAAGGTCGCCTGCTGGCCGATCTGCCCGGCCATTACCTTGGCTGGTTCGCCCGCGAAGGTTTTCCGCGCGGGGAACTGGGGGCTTTGCTGGCACTGATGTATGAACTAGACCACAACGCCTTGCGCCATCTGCTCGACCCATTGCGCAAGCCGCGCTAAGCCTATGATTCAGGGCACGATGGTAGTAAACAGGTAGACCGCAAAGATCACCAGATGCACCATTCCATGCATCACGGTGGTGCGCCCCGTGCTGAGCGAAAAAGCGGCAACGATGAACGACAGCAGCAACAGCACCGTCGATTTGATGTCCAGCCCCAACGAGATAGTCAACCCTGTCATCAACGACACCACAGCAACCGCTGGAATGGTCAGGCCGATACTGGCCAGCGCGGAACCCAGCGCAAGATTCAGGCTGGTTTGCAGACGATTGGCGCGCGCTGCGCGCAACGCCGCCAAGCCTTCCGGCAACAGCACGATGGCAGCAATGACGATACCGACCACCGTGTCCGGCGCCCCCATGCGCGCCAGCCCCACTTCCAGCGCTGGCGCCAGCGCCTTGGCCAGCAATACCACCGCACCCAGACAGATCAGCAACAACACTGCGCTGGCGCCGGCAATCTTGTTTGAGGGCGGAGCCGCATGCACCTCCTCGTTATCCACCGCCTCTGCAGGCAAGAAGTAATCACGATGGCGCACCGTCTGCACCAGTACGAAAGTACCGTACAACACGATGGAAATGATGGCAATGAAAGCCAACTGACTAGCACTGTAAAACGGCCCCGCCGCGGTCACCGTGTAATTAGGCAGCACCAGCGTCAATACCGCGATAGCGGCGAGCGTGGCCATCGAAGCCGCCACACCATTGAGTCCGAATGATTGTTCCCGATGACGGCTGGCGCCCAGCAGCAGGCAAATGCCGACGATGCCATTGAGGATGATCATGATGGCCGCAAACACCGTGTCGCGCGCCAATCCGTTGGCAGCTTCGCCACCGGCCAGCATCAGCGAAACGATCAGCGCAACTTCGATGAGCGTCACGGCCAGCGCCAGCACCAGCGTGCCAAACGGCTCCCCTACTTTATGCGCAACCACCTCAGCGTGATATACCGCCGCCAATACGCTCGCCATCAAGCCCGCCACCAGCAGCAGCAATAGCCAGTTGCCCAGTTGCATGGTGTTGGCGACGATCAGGAGCCAGCCAATGAAAGGAGACACCATAGACCACAACGGCAAGGGCTGAGATATTTTCATCGTAATGACATGAGGTGAGATTGAAGAAGAAACGATTACGGCCAAGGCGTCAGTATTTCGGCGCCGTTGGCAGTAACCGCAATCATATGCTCCCACTGTGCCGAGAGCGAGCCATCGCGCGTAAGCACGGTCCAGCCATCCGCCTGCAATTGCACATCGCGTGCGCCGGCATTGATCATCGGCTCGATCGTAAAGGTCATGCCTTCGCGCAGCAACAGGCCAGAATTACGCTGGCCGTAATGCAATACCTGCGGATCTTCGTGATACACCTTGCCGATACCATGTCCGCAATATTCGCGCACCACCGAGTAACCGGCAGCTTCGGCCAAGCTCTGAATAGCGTGACCGACATCACCCAGACGCGCACCGGGACGCACCACCGCGATTGCCGCCAGCATTGCATCCAGAGTTGTCTGCACCAGTTGCGCCGCTTGTGGCGAGGGTGTGCCAGCAAAGTACATGCGACTGGTGTCGCCGTGCCAGCCATCCTTGATCACCGTCACGTCAATATTGACAATGTCACCGTCCTGCAAGATCTCCTTGCTGCTCGGGATGCCATGACAGACCACGCCATTGATGGAGGTGCATAAGGTCTTGGGAAAACCGTGGTAGCCGACATTAGCAGGCGTGGCCTTCTGTATCTTGCGAATGTAATCATGGCAGCGACGGTCAAGCTCTTCCGTGCTCACGCCGGGAACGACATATTCGCCGATCATCTCCAATACTTCGGCCGCCAATCTGCCAGCTATGCGCATCATCGCAATTTGTTTTTCGGTCTTAATGGTGACGGCCACGGCATTCCTCTTTTCGCGCAAATGGCGCTATTATCTTCGATCGCATGCCAACCTGCACGTCAGCTACATGTTGCAGAGCTGTCCGGCAATTTTGTCCGGGATCCGTCAACGCTTTCAGCTTATCTGCACTTTATTTCAGCGCCGTTGCGCCAGCTTGAAAATACGCACATTCTCAACCAGTTGCATGGCCTCACTACGCAGACTTTCGGTGGCCACTGCGGCTTGCTCAATCAGCGTGGCGTTTTGCTGGGTCATTTGATCGATGTCGCCAATCGCCCGCGTGACTGCGCCGATCTCGTCGCGCTGCGCCGCGCCAGCGGCGGCAATATCGCGCATGATCGTAGCAACGCTGCCGATGGCATTTTCGATGTTGCTCATCGTGTTGCCGGCCCGGTTGACCAACTCACTGCCGCCATCAACATTGGCAACCGACTCCCCAATGAGTGTCTTGATCTCGCGCGCAGCAGCGGCACTGCGCTGCGCCAGTTGACGCACTTCAGACGCCACCACCGCAAAACCACGGCCTTGCTCGCCGGCACGAGCGGCTTCGACGGCCGCATTCAAGGCCAAGATATTCGTCTGAAAGGCAATCCCATCAATCACGCCGATGATGTCAGCAACCTTGTGTGAGCTGGCCCGAATCAATTCCATGGTCGCCACCACCGAACTGACCACCTGGCCACCTTCGCTGGCCTGGACAGCCGCATTATTAACCAGTGTTCCCGCCTCATTGGTGTGTTCGGTGTTGGCACGAATACTACCGCCGAAGCGCTCCATGCTCGCGCGCACCTGCTCCAGTTCACCGGCTTGCGCTTCGGCACGTGCAGACAAATCATTGTTGCCGGCGGCGATATCGCGCGCAGCCGTATTGATCCGCTCGGACGTGCCACGCACTGTACCGACAATACCCGCCAGTCCCTGTGCCACGCCATTGACGGCTTGCATCAGTTGTCCCAGTTCATCACGGCGACCGACATGCAGCAAGGTGGTCAGATCGCCCTTGGCCAATTGCTGCGCGGCGGCAGTCGCATCGGCCAGCGGTGCGGTGATCATTTTCCGTACCCCCCAGAACAACGTCACCATGACAAATACCAACAATGCCAGCGCAACGAAACCATAACGCAATTGCAGCGATGCCACCGCAGTCAACTTGTCGAGCGCTGCCGGTGATGCCGTCCGACCCAAGGCAGCGATGGCGGAATCCATGACCGCCTTGATGACCCACACATAGGCCCCCAGCACCGCACCGGACATCAGCAAACCAATGCCGGCAATACGCCCGCCGACGCCAAACTGGAAGCGCTTGCTGACATCAATGCCGACATACAACACGCCCACAACCCGGCCCGCATTGTTGCGCACCGGATCGTAGCGGGTCATGTACTGACGTCCGAACAGTTGGGCGAATCCGACATAGCTGCGACCATTGAGCAACGCGTCATAGCCGGCGTGGGAATGGTCGAGCAAGGTCCCGATGGCGCGCTCGCCGTTTTCTTTTTTTACCGAAGTGGCAATGCGCACGAAGTCTTTACCGCGTTGTACGAAGATGGTCGCACTGCCGCCGGTGTCGGCGGCAAACTTGTCGATGGCAGTGAAATTGAGATTGAGCACCTCGGCACCGTTGCTCAGCAGTGGAGTGCGCTCGCTACCAACGGCAACCTGTTGCTGCTCATCGAGCACGAATCCGGCGGCAAAATAGCGCGATAAGGTTTTTGCCAGCTTATCTATTTGATAACCGAGCGGCAGCAAACTATTCATCAGGTAAACCCTTCCCCAAGGCGATTGCTACCTTTATAGCGTATTTCGTCGACACTGAGAACTATAAGGGTAAGGAGCTTGCTATCCGAATCAATAGCTTGCGTTGTCAGTGCCCGATCTCATGCAGATTCGACAACAGTAATGCGTGGTAGAGCAAACGATCATCCCGTGCGGTGTTTGATAGCCTCAGCGTTTAATCTCGACGCCGCCAGCCGGTAATGGCAGGGCCGTTTTGTAACGTACCTGCTTGAGTGCAAAGCTGGAGCGGATATTCGCCACGCCAGGAATTGAAGCCAGCACCTGGCTATCGAGCACCAGCATGTCGACTGCCATGCTGGGCGTGCCGGTGGTTGGACTGTTGATGTCGGTAGCGTTTTTGCGAGAACATCTCAGCGCGTCGCTGATGGTCGGCCTGCTGGTCATCTCGCTGGGCATATTGATCGTGACAGTCAATCCTGGAAAAAAGCGGACACGTCCCTAGCCCAGCAACGTGTTGTGGCGACGCGCGCTGATCGCCAACGGCGCCACCCTCATCCTTGAGGGTGGCGCCGCGCAATGTCTGCCGATGTGCTAGTCCAGCGTGGCTGCCAGCTTCTTCATCATCATGCTTTATGCAGTAAGCAAAGGCGTGATCTTGCCATTGCCATTTTGCCAACCATCCTTATGCCGCAGCGGCAATAGCAAGCTTCGCGCTCTCACGCAGATTGCGATTGAGCCGCCACACCAGCGTCAGCGCCAGTAATCCAGTGGCAACCACCACATAGCCGATCGTATCAAAATGCAGCAAGCTGCCATCAGCGCCAATGGCCACGATATGCCCCGCAACCACTGATGCCAGGCCGCCGGACAATTGTTGAATCGATGCGCTGATGGCATTGAAGGAGCCGCGCTGGTTGGCGACCGGCACCGAAGATACCAGCGCTTGAAACGGGATCATGCGCGAGAAGATGCCGACGAACAGGACCACATTGACCAGCACCACCACCGGCAGACCAACCCGCCCCAGATGCGTATAGATCAACACCATCACAATCGACAGACAACTACCAAACATAAACACCCGAAATTTGCCCAAACGGTCGGCGCTACGGCCGATCAATGGGCCAAAGAATATGCTGCAGAAACCGGTCACCAGATAAACGGTCGGCAAGTGGTGCAAATCAATGCCGAGATTGGCAACCAGATAGGCGCTACTGAACGGCATCAACATGAAGCCACCGGTCATCAACAAGGCGGTAACCGCAAACGCCAGCAGGTAACGCGGCTCGGTCACGGTATGCCACAAATGCATCCAGGCGCTATGCTCCTGCGGTGCCTTCAAATGGTCGGTCACCGGCTGCAGCTTCCAAGCCACCACCAGACCGCCAAGCAAGCCCAGCAGCGCCATCACCATGAACGGCACATGCCAGTTCCAGCGGCTCGACAGATACAGACCCATCGGAATGCCCAACACCTGACTAGCAGCGAAAGCGGTCTGGATTATGCCCATGACGCGTCCGCGCATGGTCGGCGGAAACAAGTCGGTCGAGATAGCCAAGACGACAGAGCCGATCACGCCGCCAAATAATCCGGTAACGATGCGGGCAAACAACAAACTTTCAAAGCTTTGCGCCAGGCCACACCAGAGCGTACCGAGAATGAAGCCGGTATAGAAAAACAGCAGTAACCGTTTACGATCAAAACGGTCGGCAAAGCCGGCCGTGAGCAAACCCGAAATACCGGCGCTAAAGGCATAGGCCGATACCACCAGGCCGAACTGGCTCGGCGCAATATCGAGCGCCGGCATGATCACCGCACCCAGCGGCGACATCAGCATGAAATCGAGAATCACCGCGAACTGCAGGAAGGCCAGCATGCCGACGACGGTTTTCTGGTACGACGAAAATTTACTAGGAACTGGGGGCGCGGCAGGGGTCATGTTTTCTTTCTGTATTTTTCTTGACTCGCTATCAAGCAAGGCAATATATGCAAACGAACTGTTGCACCGATAGAGTCAAGACGAATCAGCGGGGCAGATATTGTAAGGCTGCGAAAAAATACAAACAACAAGGCCTGACAACGAAAATGGACGCTATTTTTCGGAGTCGGCAGCCAACACGGATGTCCGCATCAGTTGCATCCCCCCCATTGCTTGTTCAAAGAGCATCAGACAGCCAGACTGTCTCTGGCCGTCTGACTTGAAGAGGATGCTTTTACTTTACCTTCAATGCACTGGCTGCGCTGGCCAGCGCCGTGATCCTGGCCCAGTCGCCGATATCAATAGCGTTCTTGGGCGTGAGCCACGAACCGCCCACACAGGCCACATTCTTGCAGGCCAGAAACTGCGATGCGCTCTCCTGCGAGATACCGCCGGTGGGGCAAAAAGTGATATCAGCCAGAGGGCCAGCAATGGCATTCAACATGCCGACGCCTCCGGCCGGTACGGCGGGAAACAATTTGAGCTGTCGAAAGCCGGCTTCGCGCGCTGCCATGACTTCGGATGGCGTCATCACACCAGGCAACAGCGGCAATCCACTGGACTTGGCAGCCGCGATCAGCGCCGCCGTCAGGCCGGGCGAAACGCCAAACACAGCGCCGGCGTCACGTGCGGCGACAAATTCTTCCGGATTGGTCAGCGTGCCCACACCAATGATGGCGTCCGGCACCTGCTCAGCAATAGCGCGAATGGCCGCCAGGCCGTGTTCGGTGCGCAAGGTCACTTCCAGCACGCGGATGCCGCCTGCTACCAACGCCTTGGCCAGCGGCACGGCATGCTCCAATTGTTCGATGGCGATCACCGGAATGACTGCCGAAGTACGCATAATTTCTAAGATAGTTTTCATACTGTCGCTTTCTCATTTTGCAAAACCGGCGGCAACCCGAAACTGGTGCCCCCCTCTTCTGCCGCACTCACCGAAGCGCGGAAGACACTGAATAATTCACGCCCCATGCCGGTATGATTGGCCGACAAGTCGGTCGTTTCAACCTGGCGCTGCGACCATACTGCGGGGTCCACCAATGCCGCCAGCGTACCGGCCTCGGCGTCCAGACGAATCATATCGCCGTTGCGCACCAAACCCAAGGGGCCGCCGGACAGCACTTCCGGCGTCACGTGAATCGCCGCCGGCACCTTGCCTGACGCACCCGACATACGACCATCCGTAACCAGGGCCACATGGCGCCCCTTATCTTGCAGAATCCCCAGCGCCGGCGTCAAGGAATGCAACTCCGGCATGCCATTGGCACGTGGACCCTGGAAGCTCAGCACGGCAACGAAGTCCTTGTCGAGTTCGCCGGCCTTGAACGCCTTCATGAATGCCTCTTGCGAATGGAACACGATGGCCGGTGCCTCCACCACACGATGCTCAGACTTGACGGCGGACACCTTGATCACCGACCGCCCCAGGTTGCCTTGCAACAGTTTCAGACCGCCATCGGCAGCAAACGGCTGGGTCGCCGACCGCAACACGCCATCGTCGCCGCTGTCTTGTGGCGCCGCTTTCCAGCTCAGCTTGCCGTCTTCCAGCAAGGGCTCCGTGCAATGCGCGCGCAGACCTTGACCAAGGATGGTCATGACGTCGTCATGCATCAGTCCAGCATCGATCAACTCACGCAACACAAATCCAGTGCCGCCAGCGGCGTGGAAATGATTCACGTCGGCAGTGCCGTTCGGATAGATACGGGTGACCAGCGGCACCACTGCCGAGAGCTTGGAGAAGTCATCCCAGTCAACCACCAGGCCGGCGGCCTTGGCAATGGCCACCAAATGCAGCGTGTGATTGGTCGAACCGCCTGTAGCCAACAAGGCAACAATGGCGTTGACGATAGACTTTTCATCGACCAGGCGGCCGACCGGCGTGTATTGCTGACCTTGCGCAGTGATCTTCAAGGCTTGCCTGGCGGCCTCGGCCGTGAGCGCGTCGCGCATTGGCGTATTGGGGGTAATGAAAGCAGAACCCGGCAAATGCAGGCCCATTGCTTCCATCAACATCTGATTGCTGTTGGCAGTGCCGTAGAAGGTGCAGGTGCCGGCGCCGTGATACGACTGCGCTTCAGCTTCCAGCAACTCGGCACGGCCGATTTTGCCTTCGGCGTAGAGCTGGCGAATCTTGACCTTTTCGCTATTGGTCATGCCACTGGTCATCGGACCGGCCGGCACGAACACTGCGGGAATATGACCAAAGTGCAAGGCCCCGATCAACAAACCTGGCACGATCTTGTCGCACACACCTAAATACAGTGCCGCATCAAACATGTTGTGCGACAGCGCCACAGCCGTACCCATGGCAATCGCGTCGCGCGAAAACAGCGACAACTCCATTCCCGGCTGGCCCTGCGTGATGCCGTCGCACATGGCAGGCACACCACCGGCGAATTGCGCCACACCACCGGCGGCACTAATGGCATCCTTGATGATTTGCGGAAAACGCTCAAAAGGTTGATGCGCCGACAACATGTCGTTATAAGAAGAGACTATCGCCACCGAGGCGGCGCGATCTTGCTTCAACTTCAGTTTTTCATTGGCCGGAAATGCTGCGAAGCCATGGGCCAGATTGGTACACGACAGCGCACCACGCTGCACGCCTTGATGACGTGCAGCCTCAAGGCGCGCCAAATAGGCAGTGCGATAAGGCCGACTACGTTCGGCGATGCGTTGAGTGACGCTGGCTAAGGTAGTGTGAATAGACATGTTGAGTTCCTGATAGCGTTAACAAATGTAATTTTACTACAAATTTTTAAATAAAACTTCTTATTTCTGGCCGATTACCCAGGCCGCAGCTCGATAGCAGTATTTTGTAATTTATCACCCAGAACCCCACAAGGCGCACTGAAAACGATATCAGCGCGATCAACGCATATCCAAGGAGCATTGCCTGCTATCGGATATTGTAGTGAAATTACCTCATAAGTAGTAATTCATGTATAGTTAAGCATCCACCGACCTATCTTTAGCACCCAGCCAAGATCGCCGAACATGCCGCAAACAGCACTCCCCGCACTGACTACCACACCCGCCTTCCAGGCCTTGTTGGCGCATCATGCCCAAGTGCAGCACCGACACATGCGCGACCTGTTCGCCGCCGACGCCGGACGCTTCGAGCACATGACCGTGAAAGCGGCCGGCATTTTGCTCGACTATTCGAAGAATCGCGTTGACAATACTACGCTCAAGTTACTGTTTGAGCTGGCGCAGGCGCGCCAAGTAGAGTCACAGCGCGACGCCATGTTCCATGGTGAAAAAGTCAACTTTACTGAACATCGTGCGGTGTTACATACCGCCCTGCGCGCACCGCGTGGCAGCACACTTGTGGTCGACGGACAAAATATCAATGCTGACGTTCATGCCGTGCTCGATCGCATCCACAGCTTCGTCGAACGCGTGCGCGATGGTCGCTGGCTGGGGCATGGCGGCAAACCCATTACCGACATCGTCAACATCGGCATCGGTGGCTCGCATCTAGGGCCGCAAATGGCCTGTACTGCACTGAGTCACTTTGCCCATGCGCGCCTGAACATGCATTTCGTCTCCAACGTAGATGGCCACGACCTGCATGAGGTGCTGCAAAAAGTCGATGCCGCCACGACTTTGTTCATTGTTGCCTCCAAGACGTTTACCACGCAGGAAACCATGATGAATGCGCAATCAGCGCGCAACTGGTTCCTGCGACGCGCCACCATAGCCGATCTACCACGCCATTTTGTGGCAGTGTCGACCAACACTGAGGCCGTGCGCACCTTCGGCATTGATCCTGACAACATGTTTCCTTTCTGGGATTGGGTTGGCGGGCGTTATTCGATGTGGTCGTCGATCGGCCTGTCGATTGCGCTGGCCATCGGCTTTACGCATTTCAGCGATTTGCTGGCTGGGGCGCATGCCATGGATGAGCATTTCCGTACCGCACCACTGGAACACAACATGCCGGTGATTCAGGCGCTCATCGGCATCTGGAACCGCAACTGCTTCAACAGTGAGTCCTTGTCGATCGCACCGTATCATCACGGTCTGCGACATTTTCCGGCTTACCTGCAGCAACTGGAAATGGAAAGCAATGGCAAGCGCATCACGCAAGATGGCAGCGCCGTGGATGTTGCCACCTGCCCCTTCATCTGGGGCGACGTCGGCACCAACGGTCAGCATGCCTTTTTCCAATTGTTGCATCAGGGCACCGACATCACACCGATCGACTTCATCGCCGTGCTCAAGCCCAGTCACGACCTGCCGGGCCAGCATGCGGTGTTGCTGGCCAATTGCTTTGCCCAATCCGAGGCTTTCATGCGCGGCAAACAGGCCGAGGAAGTACGCGAGGATCTGCTTTTGCAAGGCGTCAACGAAGATGAGATCAATTTTCTGTTGCCGCACAAGACCTTCAACGGCAACCGCCCCAGCAACACCTTCCTGCTCGAAGCGCTCACCCCTGCCTCGCTGGGTGCGCTGATCGCACTCTATGAACACAAAACCTTCGTGCAAGGCACCATCTGGGGTATCAACAGCTTCGATCAATGGGGCGTGGAACTGGGCAAAGTGCTGGCCAAGACGATTCAATCAGAGCTATCCGGCAACGCCGTTCCAGAACGTCATGACAGTTCCACCAATGCCTTGATTGCGCTGGCCAAACAAGCCTTGTCCTGACACCAACAAAGACTTCACTACATCAACAAGTCTTCAACAAATAAAGAGCGAGATAAATCTGCTATGGCAATTTCCGACTTTGATCTGGTTTTATTCGGCGGCACCGGCGACCTGGCGATGCGCAAGCTGCTGCCGGCACTGTATGCCCGTGACCGCGCACGCGACCTGGTACCGACCGCACGCATTATTTGCATCGGCCGCGACAGCAAGAGTAATGAAGAATTTCTACAAGTGGTCGAACAAAATTCCAAGCCGCACATCAGTAGCGCCACGCTCGATGTCGGCGTCTGGCAACGCTTTTGTCGACGCATTGAATATGTTTCGCTCGATGCCAAAGACCAAACTTCCTACCAGAATCTGGTCGCCGCCTTGCGCGACGATGCGGCGATTTCGCGCGTCTATTACCTGGCTACGCCACCGACCTTGTTTTCGATGATCTGCGACAATCTGTCGCAAGCTGGACTGGCAACGCCGAATGCACGCGTCGTGCTGGAAAAGCCGCTAGGTCATGATTTGGCCAGCGCCAAAGACATCAATGCGCAGGTCGGCCGTTATTTCAGCGAGTCGCAAATCTTCCGCATCGACCATTACCTTGGCAAGGAAGCGGTGCAAAATCTGCTGGCGCTGCGTTTCGGCAATGTCTTGTTCGAGCCTCTGTGGCGCCGCGAGTGGATTTCTGATGTGCAGATCACCATTGCCGAAGAACTCGGCGTGGGTGGCCGCTTCGGTTATTACGACACCTCCGGCGCACTGCGCGACATGCTGCAAAACCATTTGCTGCAATTATTATGCATCGTCGCCATGGAGCCGCCGGTATCCAATTCAGCCGACGCCGTGCGTGATGAAAAGCTCAAGGTGCTGCGTTCGCTCAAACGCTTTACCCCAAGCACGCTAGCCATGAATGTGGTGCGCGGACAATACCGTGCCGGTCATGTCAATGGCGTGGCGGTGCCAGGTTACCGCAAGGAAGCCGATGCCAATCCAGAATCGCGCACCGAGACCTTCGTCGCCGTCAAGGCCGAGATCGATACCTGGCGTTGGGCCGGTGTACCGTTTTACTTGCGCACCGGTAAGCGCATGGCCGACCAGTTGGCCGAAATTGTGGTGCGCTTCAAGAGCGTGCCGCATTCCATCTTTGCGCAAAACAGCAGCGACACGCCCAATTGCCTGGTGATCCGTCTGCAACCTGATGAAGGCCTGCACATGAATCTGATGGCCAAGACTCCTGGCGACGGCATGCGTTTGAAACCGGTCGAACTGGAACTGGATTTTCGCGAAAAATTCAAAACACCGCGCATGGATGCCTACGAGCGACTGCTGCTGGATGTCTTGCGCGGTCAATTAACGCTGTTCATGCGCAGCGACGAACTGGAAGCGGCGTGGGAATGGGTCGAGCCGATTCTCAACAATTGGGACCAGGAAGAAAGCGATCCGATTCCCTACAGTGCCGGCACCTGGGGCCCCGCCGCAGCCAGTGCGCTGATCGGCCGCGACGGTCTGCAATGGCGCGAAGAAGCGTTGCCGGAACTATAAATCCATGCTACTGGACTCCATACGCACGCACATCAACTCGCTCTCCAAGTCGGAGAAGAAAGTTGCTGCCGCCATTCTGGCCAATCCACAATTAGCGCTGGCAGAAAACCTGACGGCGCTGGCCAAGAATGCGGAAGTCTCGGAGCCGACCGTGATCCGTTTTTGCCGCGCCATCGGCTATGAAGGCTGGCATGACTTCAAGCTGAAACTGGCGCAAAGTCTAGCGCTGGCACTGCCAGGCGCGAATGAATCACTTGGCCAGGACGATCTCGCGGTCGACCTGGTCAACAAGATTTGCAGCCGTTCCATCAATACGCTGCTGGACTTGCGCAACCATCTCAACCCGGACGCCATTCAACTGGCCCTGGATGTGCTGGCACGCGCCAACAAGATCGAGTTCTACGGTCAGGGCACCTCCGGCATCGTCGCCGCTGATGCGCAGCACAAGTTCTTCCGTTCCGGCGTACCCACGGTGGCGTATTCCGATCCGCACATCCACAGTATCGCGGCGGCCCTGCTCAAACCAGGCGATGCCGTGGTCGCCATTTCGCAGCGCGGCGGCAATGCGGCGTTGTTGCGCAGTATCCAGCTGGCGCGCCGCGGCGGCGCCGATATCATCGTGCTGGGCCCGAGTGGCACGCCATTGGCCGAACTGGCGACGGTGCTGGTGCCGATTGACCTCAGTTTCAACATCGACCCCTACACGCCGATCTCTGCGCGTTTGGCGCATCTGGTGGTAATCGACATTCTGGCAGTTGGCCTGGCCTTGCGGCGCGGACCGGAATTCCGCAAAAAAATGCAGAATGCGCAAAAATCTCTGCAAAAATTCGATATGCAATTCGACTCGTTTTTCCGTTGATCTTTCTGAGATTTTCCCATGACTGTTAACTCCTTCCGCGACCCTGCCATCCTGCGCGAACGCTTGCAGCGCGACATCGATTTTTTCCATGCGCATGCCTTCGATCAGAACGGCGGCTTTTTCCACTATCTCAATGATGACGGCAGCATCTACGATGCCAACAGTCGTCATCTGGTCAATAGCACGCGCATGGTGTTCTGCCACGCGCTGGCCTATCGCTTCAACGGCAAAGAAGAGCATCGTGAAGCGGCGCGTCATGGCTTGCGTTTTCTGGAGCAACAGCACTGGCAGCCCGACTATGGCGGCTATGCCTGGGTGCTGACCGAGGGCTTGCCGAGCGACCGCACCCAGCATTGCTACGGACTGGCCTTTGTCCTGCTGGCCTACGCCCATGCCTACGCCATCGGCATCGAGGAAGCGCGTCCGCACATCGACGCCACCTTCGAGCACATGGAGAAATTATTCTGGTCCGAGCAATACGGCTTGTATGCCGACGAAGCCACGCCAGCCGGAGAAGTGGCAGCCTATCGCGGCCAGAACGCCAACATGCACAGCTGCGAAGCGCTGCTGGCCGCCTATGAGGCTACCGGCGAGCCACGTTACCTGCATCGCGCCGAGCGCCTGGCGCGCAATATCACCGTACGCCAGGCAGCGCTAGGCAATGGTTGGATCTGGGAGCATTACCACGCCGACTGGCATATCGACTGGGACTACAATCGCCACGACAGTAGCAACATGTTTCGTCCCTGGGGTTATCAACCGGGCCACATGACCGAATGGGCCAAGCTGCTGCTGATTCTCGAACGCCATGCCGAACACCTGCAAGAAGATGGCGACTGGCTGCTGCCGCGCGCCCGTGCCTTGTTTGACGCGACCATTCCGGTGGCGTGGGATGAGCAGCACGGCGGTCTGTTCTACGGCATTGCGCCCGATCATAGCGTGTGCGATGGCGACAAGTATTTCTGGGTACAGGCTGAAGCGCTGGCGACTGCCGCGCTGCTGGCGCAACGTACCGGCGCCGCGCTCTACTGGGAAGTCTACGAACAATTGTGGGCTTACAGCATGGCACATCTGATCGACGTCGAACGCGGCGGCTGGTACCGCATCTTGCAAGGCGACAACACGCGTTACGGCGCGGAAAAACCGCCGCACGGCAAGACCGATTTTTATCACCCACTCGGCGCTTATCTGGAGTCGCTCCACGCGGTCGGCGCGCCGCTACCGAAAAGACGATAAAGCGCGCGAATTTACGTAAAATAGCATCAGGCCCCCTAGAGACGAGATTAACCGCCATGAATCAATTAGAACAACTCAAGCAGTACACCACGATCGTTGCCGATACCGGTGACTTCCAGGCGATGAAGGTGTTCGCGCCGCAAGATGCGACCACCAATCCATCGCTGATCCTCAAGGCAGTGCAAAAGGATGAATACAAGCATCTGCTGGAGCAGATCGTACGCGCCAATCCGCAAGCTGCCATCGCCGATATCATCGACCAGTTGCTGGTGAGCTTCGGCCTGGAAATCCTCAAGCTGGTGCCCGGGCGCGTCTCCACCGAAACCGATGCGCGTTTGTCGTTCGACACCGCTGGCACGATTACCAAAGGCCGTAAGCTGATCGCACTGTATGAAGCCGCTGGCATTGCGCGCGAACGCATTCTGATCAAGATCGCCTCGACCTGGGAAGGTATCCGTGCAGCGCAAGTGCTGGAACAGGAAGGCATACGCTGCAACATGACCTTACTGTTTTCGCTGCCGCAAGCGGTTGCCTGTGCTGAAGCCAAGGTGCGTCTGATTTCGCCGTTCGTCGGCCGCATCTACGACTGGTACAAAAAATCCACTGGTCTGGAATACAGCGGCGCCGACGATCCGGGCGTACAATCGGTGCGCAGCATTTATGACTATTACCGCTATTTCGACTACCCGACCGAGGTCATGGGGGCAAGCTTTCGCAATACCTCGCAAATCGTTGAGTTGGCCGGCTGCGACCTGCTGACCATCAGCCCTGACCTGCTCAAGCAACTGGCCGACAGCGATGCCCCGGTGACACGCAAGCTGAGTCAGGACAAACAAGGCAAGGGCGACATCCAGCGTCTGGTTTTCAATGAGCAAGACTTCCGTCTGCACCTGAATAACGATGCGATGGCAACCGAGAAACTGGCCGAAGGGATTCGTCTGTTCTGCGCCGACACGGTCAAGCTGGAACAGATTGTGCAAACCAGCAAGGGCTGAGTTTGTAGAGAAATGAGGCGAATCAGGCTAGGGTTCGCCTCTGGGGAACGGTAACACTGCCGGCTAATTTACCGGCAAAACATTCGCGATTTCAGAAATTCTCGAGTGCCGAGCGGGTGCATCGCTCGATGAACTGCATCAGTTCATGCGCCGCCAGCGCCGCAGCATCGGCATCCCTTTGCACAATGGCGTTTAGCACGTTGGAATGCAGTTGGGCACCTTCGACATAGCCTCGATTCTGTACCATGTGAAAATACCAAAAACGCCTCGATTGCGCATGAATCGATTGCATACTGGCCACCAACATGCTGTTGTGAGTTGCCTGAACTTCAGCCTCATTAATCTCTCGACCAATGCGGATCCAGTCGTCCATATTTTCTTGTTCCGCGGCCTTGATTATCAGTTGAGCGAGTTGTTCCAGATGCACTCGCTCCTCTGCGGTTGCACGCACAGCGGCAGACCTGACCATCAGCTCCTCAAGCGGACGTCTGACTTCAAGCAGCTCGAGTTGTTTTCGAATGTCGATACCTGAAACCAGAGTACCTCGGCGCGGGAGCATTTCAACGAAGCCAATTTGTCGCAGTCTTTGCAGCGCCTCTCGGATTGGCGTGCGCCCCATTCCTAACTCAACGGAAAGCTGCACCTCCGAGATCATCGATCCGGGAGGCAAGCGACGGGTGATGATCATTTCTTCAATCTGTGCAAACGCCACATCGACCAGTAACTGTTCTGGCGCACTTACAGATTCAAGCTTGGAAATAGCTCTAGTGGAAAGACTATTATTCATGGTGCCATTCTACATTAAATCATCTTTCCACCTTAATACGCCCGGCCGTAGCCTCCCTAAGAAAACGTCGATAGATTGCAATGCCCCAACGATACCCGATGCGCTTGCCCATTTCCGTTTCTCCCACGCGGCTCGCAATTACGAAGTCCGTATTTCCAGACCATCCACGGGTTCGGCGGTTTCTCGCGGCGCACGTACGAAAACTGCCACGGCAAGTGCGCCGGCCAGGGCAACACCGCCACTGAGTATGAACGCACTGGTAAAAACCTTCGTCCACTGAACCAGAAATCCGGTCAATATCGGAGCAAGAATGCCGGCAGTGTTGGCGAGCAAGTGCATAAATCCACCTACGCCTCCCATTCGCGCCGGCTCGACGGTGTCCAAAATAATGGCCCAATAGACACTGAGCGTCAGATTCATGAAAAACACGGTAACACCCATCAATGTCACTGCCATCTCGACGCTATCAGCGGTACCGGCGAAGGCAACACATAAGGCGGCAACCAGCAGCCCCCCCACGATCACAATCTTGCGGGCCTTAAGCGCATTGCCGGTCCAGCGGAAAATCCGATCAGAAATGAATCCTCCCAATGCGATTCCCAGGAAACCGAGAATCCAGGGAATGACATTGACGATGCTCATCGATGAAAGGCTGAGATGCCTCTCCATCATCAGATAGCTGGGGAACCAAGAGAGAAAGAAATACAGGATGTATGCATAGCCAAAATACGCCAGCGAAGTCGCCAAGATGACCGGACTTTTCAGATAGCCGCTCAATGGTTTTCTGGCAAGTAGCTCCGCCCCAGGAGCGTCGCTAGCGTGATCAGATGTTGGCAATTGCTTGACTGCACGCAACCAGCGATTTTCCTCTGGCCGATCGGAAGAGCATATCGTCCACACGAGTACCCACAGCAGACCAACGATACCAATGATGACAAACGGTACGCGCCAACCCCACTTAAGCGCCATCAGTCCGATGATCGGTCCGGCCAGAGCTGCGCCTAACTGCAAACCTGAATTGGCGAATCCGACCGCAGTCGTCTGTTCCTTTCTATCAAACCAAGCACTGATTACCTTATTAATGCAAGTTGCCAGCGGACCTTCTCCGGCACCAAACAAAACGCGGATGATCAATAACGTCAGAAGCCCGGATGCTAGCGCAGTCAAACTGCAAAACAACGACCAGAAGCCAATGGCGACAATCAGCACTCGCCGTGCGCCAAAACGGTCGGCCGCATATCCACCAATAAAACAGAACAAGGAATAGCCCACGAAAAAAGCACTAAATACGATACCCAGATGCGCAGGGTCGAGATCAAACTCCTTTGCAATGAGCGGTGCCGCGACCGAAAGAGCGGCACGATCCAGATAGCTGATCGCACACGCAAGAAACAGCATAAAGACGATAAACCAGCGGTATTTCATTTGTCTCCTCCTAGGCCGTCATGCCGGCCGATTATTTTTTATTTACGCGTCTTGATTCGACGCGTGAAACAGGTGCACTGGTGAGACCAGCCATGCGCCGGCTCGACCGTCGCATGTTGGCGCTTAACTGCTCATCCGCTTCGATCTGCCGCGATCACTCTGCGGCGATCTTTTTATATCGTGTATTTTTTAGCCTACCTGCGACGATGCAGCACCCTGCCCCGGCCTAGGATCAAACAGTGATGCATCCATGAGCGGCAGCGGGTCGAGAATCTGGTGCGGTGCGAACGCCATATGTTCAAGAACGTCTCGCCGGACATCAATACCAGGAGCTACTTCGGTAAGCACCAAGCCTTGCGGGGTCGCTTCAAAAACCGCCCGTTCCGTGACGATCAATGCGGTTTGACCGGCGGTCACGCCCTTCGCCACGGAATAAGTCAGGCTTTGCGCCTTGTTGACAAATTTACTTACCTTACCCTCTTTCAGAATCTTCATACGTCCACCGTCATATCCGATATCCAGTCCACCCGTAGTAAACGACCCGGTGAATACCAAACGCTGCGCATTCATCGCAATATCAATAAATCCACCGGCTCCTGGATTGACCTTGCCGAACTTACTGACATTGACGCTACCGTGCGAATCGTACTCGGCAAATGCCAGCGCGGCGAAGCGGCATAATCCACCATCGATGACATCGAACTGCGTGAGGCCGTCGAGAATTGCCTGGGGATAACGATTCGCAGAGAATTGCCAACCATTCATGACAATCCCGCCGTAGGAGCCGTGTTCAGTAGTGAACCAGTAGTCGTCGGAACCTGTGACAGGATCGATCAATCCCTGCTCCGCCATCACCAGCGGCACATCCGCTGCGGCGCCAAAACCAAAAATGGATAACTCCTGTTTCCGTACCGCTAGTGCAGCACGCCGAGCAATGACCTTGTCTGGTCCGAACGGAATATCGGGTAGCTGGATACGCCCATCGCTTGGACATAGATAGGTATCGTCATAAGGTGTATCGGTACTCATCATCATGTGCGGCTCAACGACCAGCGCATCAACCATCATGCCAGGCAATCGAACCGAGGTCGCCAGGCGCTCGCCGCGCGGCACAATTCTTCTGACCTGCGCAATCACCCTGCCACCACTTGCTTTCGCTGCCAGTGCTAGCGCCAGACTGGATGACACGAGCGGTTCATCTTCGAAAGACAGATTACCAAACTCGTCAGCACTACTTGCACGAATGATGGCAACGTCCATCGGCCAGGTTGGGTAAAACAATAATTCTTCGTTATTGATGCGAATCTTCTGGATCAAGTCATCTTCGCAACGGCTGGTAAATTTGCCACCGCCATTGTCCGGATCGGCATAAGTGCCGAGCCCTACACGCGTGATGTATCCCGGGCTTTTGCGCGCGACTTCGCGCAGCCAATGCATGGAGGCGCCGATCGGCCAGGAATAGGCCTCGATCCGATTATCTTGAATCAATTGCATCAGATCCGGGCGTTTCCCCGTCTGTGGATTCACCGGATTGATGTAAGAACCGGCGACGATACGCTTCATCAGTCCTTCTTGTGCGACATGGTCCATGCCGCGTATGCCAACCGCATCGCCGGTACCACAGGGAAAATAAAAAGTCAGATTCCGTGGCGCACCGGTATCGCGGAAGCGCTTACCAAGCGCCGCTAATGTAGCGTCCGGTACGGTCCAGCCGATCACCCCGACCGATCCAACAGTTTGTCCGTCCTTGATGGACGCCACAGCTTGTTCTGCCGACAGTATTTTTGTCACGATTTCACCTTGAATTTTGATAACAGTGCTTTTGCGGTTCCACCTTCACAGTTGCTGGCAAAATGCCGCGTCGCCAGACGGTCGAGGCGCTCGCCATCTTGCGTAACGAAAGGTTCAAAGAAGCGTTTGGTTGAAGCAACCGCTTCGACAGGCAAGGCCGCAAGCCGTTGTGCCAACGCCAGTGCTTCCGTATAGGCGGCACCCGGCTGCGTCAGGTAATCTGCGACGCCAAGGCGATGTGCTTCGCCACCATCGATGGCGTCCGCAGCCCAGGTCAATATCCGCGCCCGCACACTACCGACGCGCGCCAGCAATGCTTGCAGTCCCCAAGGCGGCAACCAGCCATTCGGCACTTCTGGAAGATACCAACGTGCATTTGTGGCGGTGACGACGATGTCGCAAGAGATGGCAAGTACGAATCCGCCGCCCAGCGCGAAACCTTCCACCGCAGCAACCACTGGCTTCGACAGACCGGCAATTGAGCGTGCAACTTCGGCGGTGATCAATTCAGAATCACACATCTCTTGAATGGACATGCTGCTCAATTCTTTCAGATCGCTGCCCGAGCAAAAAGCCGGTGCCGCCCCGGAAAGAACCACAGCACGAATGCCAGGATCCCGATCAGCGTCCTGCAGTGCGCATTTGAGCTCCTCTATAGACTCGCTGCCCAGTGCGTTGCGGCGCTCAGGCCGATTTAACATCACATGGCGAACCTGACCTATGTTTTGAATGATCATGAATAGTGTCTCCTGTTGTTTTTCATCATTACGTTCTTCCTACAATAAGCGCGCGCCGTCCCGCTCCAGCGCCGCGCGAATCTCTTGCGGATCGACTGCACGTGGCTCAATTCCATGCCGCACGGCCAGCACCGCTGCGTGTCCTATGGCGTGGCCATAGGAAAAGCACTGCGCTGTGACACGCGCCGAGGCAACTGCTTCGTGTTCGGCCGACAGGCATCGCCCGGCAACCAGCAAACCCTCACCATGCACCGGGATAAAACACGAGTACGGCACTTCGTAGTAGTCATCCAGAATCCACTCAAGCTTGGGCTTGTCGCCACTGTGCAATTCAATAGGCCAGGGTGATCGGGCAATGCCGTCAGCAAATTTGCGGGCGCTTGTCACGTCGACATTCATCAGTTTCGTCACGCCTTCCACTTGCCGTGTCTGACGTACACCGACCTGGACACCTGTATCGTTGATGAAGGCGTTTTCGCATCCAACGACATACTCTCTGAAGAAATTGGCATAGGCGTTCACCTGACGGCGCCCATTCTGTTCGGCCTCAGTGAAATCGCGATATAGAAGCGTATTAAGTTCGCGGCCATCCGCGCCGTTTATCCGGGTGCAGTTGCACAGCAGTTCGCCGGGGCGGGTCGTTGGAAACAGCCAGATTTTTACGCGCGGCAGATCATCGCCGGCCAATTGACGCTCTCGTATCATGGCTGTTACGGCTTCTCCCATGATCGTGTCGTCGCCATACGTCGTGATGAAGCGTGCGACATCCACACCCTGCAAGCGGAAGATCATGGTCGGATTTTGCACTCGGCCATGGTCGCCGATGAAACTACCCAACCCAGCCATTGCCACCAAATCAGCATCACCGCTGGCATCCACGGTAATGTGGGCACGAATCGTCAGCGGTCCTTGCTTAGTCCATGCCTGGACCCCTTCAACGCGCTCCTTGCCGTCGAGCAGCGTGCCGATGGCAACGGCGTGGTAGATGACCTGGACGCCATTTTCCATCAGTAGCGCGTCTGCAGCATCGCGCCACACCACGGGATCATGGACACGCGTCCAAGTTTTGCCATAACGCAACGGTGCGCCAAGCCCGCCCCGGGCTTCCAGTATCTTGCAAAATTCCTGAGCAAAGCCAAACACAACCGATTCAGGTTCTGCAGCGCGATCGGTGGCCAGATACATCCCGCATACGGTGCCCGACAATCCAGCTACGGCGCCACCTCCGCAAAAACCATAGCGCTCCAGCAGCACCACGCTCAATCCCTGCCTGCGCGCCGTCACTGCTGCGGCAACGCCGGCAGCACCACCACCGATCACCAGAACATCGCACCGCAGATCGTCAACTTGTCTAACGTCGATTGCCATTTTTTTCATCCATCGCCTCACTGTCGCCAACTGATATATCAGATGTCGACATTTATAATGAAAAATAAATCGGCTGTCAAGAATCACGCGATCAGAAATAACGATGTCGGCCAATGTGAAGCGATTTTGCAACCTGCAGCCTCATTTTTGCGACGCAAAGCATGTCGATCAAACATCAGTGACCGCAACAAATTACCGTCGAATTACGGTCAATTAATGCGTTTATTACCGAGTGTGTTTGAAGCAAGACTCTAGGGATGAACGTTGCCAAAGCGCCATGTCAATGAATCGGACATTGCTTGCCGCGATAGCGCTGCATTGACGGCCTGACGCCCCTGTAAGTGCGCAATATGATTTTTATGTTGCCGAACATGATTGCAAGCCGCGCGGCTTACCGAAACGTTTCATTTGACGACAAAAACTGACCTGTGGATGAAGCGCAGACGCAAAGGCGCGGTGCTAGCTCGCGTCTTGAGGCATCGGCAACGTACTCAGATTGTTCGCATCAGAATCGAGGCGCTCTCGCGAATAACTCGAGTATCGAAATGGGTGCTCAGCCAAGACTCATCTGGTTGTCATCGTTGTTCCGTGGGCAACGGCGCTGATACTACCGATGGATAAATCATTCCGCCTATGCTGATCAGCAGCGGTAAGCCAGACCTCTCTTCCCAAAGTACATCATAAAATCACACTGATCAAAAACTGGTAATATGTCACATGTTTATTATTAACATATCACATCAAAACTAATGTATTTAAACCATGGATGTGCCGTCTTTTCAGAGGCTGTTTGCAATCAACGAGATTGATTAAGTTGCGCAATCCGCCCCAGTCATGCGTGGACGTCCTGCTATTTGGCATTAAACCAAAGAAACACCGGAGATTTTTAGAAGATGACTTTCTCATTTAGACAACGACTTTGGGCCCCCGTCGTCATCAGCCTCATTGCATTGCTAGGCATTTCCACCTTTGACGCCGTACAGTCGCGCAATCAACGCTTGGAAGAACGCAAAAATTCGCTGATCAACGTCACCCAACTTGCCATGAGCACCGTCATCGAGTATGCCGCCATGGCGCAGAGCGGAGTATTGACTGAGCAAGAAGCACAGACTCAAGCCTTAGAACGCATAAAAAATATGCGCTTTAGCAAGGATGGCTACTTTTCGGTGTCGACCTCCAACAGAATCATGGTGATGCATCCAATCAGCCCGAAGCTCAACGGCAAGGACTTATCAGATTTAAAGGATGCGAACGGCGACCACCTGTTCATCAACATCGCCAAAGTCGCCTCGGAACCGGGTGGCGGCTTCGTCAATTATGTCTGGCCCAAAGTCGGCTCATCCGATCCAGTAGCCAAAACTTCGTATGCTCTACGCTATGAACCGTGGGATTGGATTCTCACCACAGGTGTCTACATGGACGATGTCGATGCGGCATTCATGCATTCGCTGTATCAGGCCGCCCTCGTCCTCCTGGCCGTCCTCATCATCCTTGCCACCATGGCTCTGTACATCAATCGCGGCATCCTGCGCGGCATTGGCGGAGATCCCAGCGACGCCGCAGAAATCGCCAGTCGCATTTCCGATGGCGACTTGACGCTACACATTGCGATCCTGCCCGGTGACACGTCCAGCCTCTTGCATGCATTCAAGCGCATGCGCGATTCGCTGGTCCATACGATCGCCAACATCAAGTCCTCCGCAGACACCATCGCCACCGCCTCCTCTGAAATCGCGAGCGGCAACCTCGACCTATCCAGCCGAACCGAACAACAAGCCGGATCAATCGAAGAAACCGCTGCGGCCATGGAACAACTGACTTCCACCGTGAAACAAAACGCCGACAATGCACGTCAGGCCAATCAATTGGCAGTATCGGCGTCGGAAGTGGCGATCAGCGGCGGCAATGTCGTCGGTGAAGTGGTGACTACCATGGGCTTGATCAATGATTCCTCGCGCAAGATCGTCGACATCATCAGCGTCATCGACGGCATTGCGTTTCAGACCAATATTCTGGCGCTCAACGCGGCAGTAGAAGCTGCGCGTGCCGGCGAGCAAGGACGTGGTTTTGCGGTGGTGGCGTCGGAAGTACGCAGCCTGGCGCAACGCTCATCGGCTGCGGCCAAGGAGATCAAACTGCTCATTGATGACTCCGTCGCCAAGGTCAATACCGGCAGCAAGCTGGTGCAACAGGCGGGCGAAACCATGCATGAAGTGGTAAGCAGCGTCAAACGCGTGACCGAAATCGTTGGCGAAATCAGTTCGGCCAGCCAGGAGCAAAGCGCCGGTATCAGCGAAGTGGGGCAAGCGATCACTCAGATGGATGAAGGTACGCAACAAAATGCCGCGCTGGTCGAGCAAGCTGCGGCGGCCGCGCAATCGCTGCAGGATCAGGCCGTCACGCTGGCCAGGTTAGTTGGGCGTTTCAAGATCGACGCCCACCAGATGGTGCCAGCCTCGCAAGCTATCGTTGCCACAACTGCTTCGGCACGACTGACAACCGCAAAACCTGCGACTCCCACCAAATCAGCGCACATGCCGCGTCTGAATGCAGCGCCCGCCAAACCAATGGCACCTAAAGCCCCCAGCGATTCCGATTCCGATTGGGAAACCTTCTAAGAATCAAGGACTGCTCCGGCCGCCATCGCTGCCGGAGCTAGCATTCTAGTATTGGCAATCTGAAGCGAATAAGTCATTGACTCACGCCACTTGGACGCTAGAGCTTTTCCGTCTCGCCAGTTTTCGGCTGCCACTTCATCAGCCGCTTTTCAATCAAACCGACGGCGCTATCGAGTACCAACGCAAATGCCGTCAGCACCACGATGCCGGCAAACACGGTGTTGACGTCAAAACTGCCTTCCGCCTGCAAAATCAGGTAACCGATGCCGCGCGCCGAACCAAGATATTCACCCACGACAGCGCCCACGAAAGCCAGGCCGATCGAGGTGTGCAAGCTGGAAAATACCCATGAAGTGGCAGATGGCAAATACACGGTGCGCAGCAACTGGCGCGCATTGGCACCCAACATGCGAGCGTTCGCCAACACCACCGGACTGACTTCCTTGACGCCTTGGTAGACGTTGAAAAATACCACGAAGAACACCAGCGTCACCGCCAGTGCCACCTTGGACCAGATCCCCAGGCCGAACCACATGCCGAAGATAGGCGCCAGAATCACACGCGGCATCGCATTGGCCGCCTTGACGTAAGGATCGAGAATGGCCGAGGCCAGCGGCGACAGCGCCAGCCATAGACCAATGCCCAAGCCCAGTGCGGTACCGATGACAAACGCCACGACCGTTTCGGTCAGCGTAATCAAAAGATGCGAATAGATTTCGGCCGGGAAATTCAGTGTAAAAAAGGTCGTGTCGCCGAAACCAACGTCCAGTGAACCGCCACCTACGGTAAACCATTGCCAGATGCGCACGGCAACCTTGAGCGGTTCGCCAAAGAAGAAGGCAGTTTGTTCGTTGCGCGTGGCGACATGCCAGACCACGAGTACCAGTACCAGCAACAGCAATTGCCAGAAACGCAGGTTTTTATGACTAGGTTTGAAGAGTTTCCACATGATCTTTAGTCGCTAATTTCGGTTATGCCGCTGTCTTTTGTTGCTGATAGCCCTTGAGCACTTCGTCACGCAACACCGCCCAGATTTGCTGGTGCAATTCGACGAAGCGCGGATGCGTGCGGATTTCAGCAACATCGCGCGGACGCGGCAGATCAATGATGAACTCGCCGATTGGATGGGTCGCCGGACCGGCCGATAAAACCACCACGCGGTCAGACATGGCAATCGCCTCATCCAGGTCATGGGTGATGAAGAGCACGGCTTTTTTCTTGGCGTTCCACAGCTCCAGCACTTCGTTTTCCATCAACTGGCGGGTCTGGATATCGAGTGCCGAAAACGGTTCATCCATGAGAATGATATCGGGATCCATCACCAAGGTCTGCGCCAACGCCACGCGCTTACGCATGCCGCCCGACAACTGGTGCGGGTAGCGGTCGCCGAACCCCTTCAGACCGACCCGTGCCAACCACTGTTGGCCAAGCTCCTCGGCCTGTTTCTCGTCGCCCCCGCGATATTGCAATCCAGCGATGACATTTTGCAAGGCGCTACGCCAAGGCATCAATGCCTCCGCCTGGAACATGTAACCAGCACGTTGGTTGATACCCTTGAGCTCGCTGCCGAATACCTTGACGCTACCGGTCGAAGGTTGCAGCAAGCCGGCGCCGACATTGAGCAGTGTCGACTTGCCACAACCGGTCGGACCGACGACCGAAACGAACTCACCCGGCGCAATCGCCAGTGTGGTGTTGGCCACAGCGGTATAGCGCTGGGAGCGGTCATCCTTGGAAACAAAGGTGCAGCTAATATCGTCGAGAAAAAGTGCAGGCGTCATAGGAGTAGAAACGGAACAAGAAAACCTGGGTCGGTATTACCGGATGCCACGGCAGCCAGGTCCAAGAAAAAATGCGAGCCGCTGCCCGCACCGCGCATCACAACATCTTTACTTGAACTTCAGATCGGCTTTTTGAGCGAAGGCGTTGGTGTAGGTCTTGGACAGATCGATCTTCTTGCTCGCCATATCCGTGTCAAACGCTTGCAGCGTCTTCAATGCCGTGGCCGGACCGGCATCGGGCATGATGCCATCGGGCGACATCGCCTCGCGCACTTTCAGGAATGCGGCGATGTACAAGGCACGGTCGCCCAGCAGATAGCTTTCCGGCACTGCCTTGATGATGTCCGAAGGACCCGCCTTCTGAATGAATCTCAGGGCGCGTACCATAGCATTGGCCAACGCCTGAGTGGTGTTGGGATATTTTTTGATGAAGGCTTCCGAGGCATACAGCGTGGCCGCTGGCATCGGGCCGCCGAACACGGTATTGGTATCCTTCAAGGTACGGGTGTCCGCAATGGCCTTGATTTCATTTTTTTGCTCCAGCATGGCAATGACCGGATCCAGATTGGCGATTGCATCGATCTGGCCGGAGCGGATTGCCGACAACGCACCCGAAGCTGCGCCCACACCGATGAAAGAGACATCCGTAGGCTTCAGGCCGGCTTTGGCTAACACGAAACTGGCCATGATACTGGTCGATGAACCGGGGGCGGTCACACCAATTTTCTTGCCCTTGAGGTCGGCGATGCTCTTGTAGTTAGGCATGGTCTTGGTGTTGATCGCCAATACGATTTGCGGTGCCCGGCCTTGCAATACGAAGGCCACAATCGGTTGATTCTTGGTTTGCATCAGGATGGTGTGCTCATAGGCACCCGAGACCACATCGGCGCTGCCGCCCACCAACGCCTGCAGTGCCTTGGCGCCGCCGGCGAAGTCCGAAATCTCGACCTGCAGGCCTTCATCCTTGAAGTAACCCAGTTGCTCTGCCACCGTCAATGGCAAATAGTAGAACAGGTTCTTGCCGCCCACTGCGATGGAGACTTTGGGTTTTTCCAGCGTCTGTGCGAACAGGTCGCCATGGAAACTCAGATAGCCGGCGAGAAACAGCGCCAAGGCTATCGCAAATTGTTTCAGATTCAATTTCATGTCATCTCCTCGTTAGTTTTATCAGTGCGGCCTCAAATAACCTTGTCTTGTCGCAACTGTGCAATTTGTGCGTCATCATACCCTAGCGAACGTAAGATTTCAGCGTTGTGCTGACCAAGCGCGGGGCCGATCCATTTTGTCGCGCCGGGGGTTTCGGATAATTTCGGCGTGACCGCCGGCAAAGTCAGCGCCGTGCCGTCGGCAAAGGTATGTTGCTCAAACATGTTGCGCGCCAGGAATTGCGGATCACTCATCATGTCGCGCACCGAATAAATCTTGCCCACCGGGACATCGGCTGCCTGCAAAATCTCCAGCGCGGTCTCGATGGTTTGCGTGTCGCACCAGGCCTGAATGGCTTGATCAATCTCTTGCGTGCGCGGCACGCGGCCATCGTTGCGCGCCAATTGTGGATCATCGGCCAGGTCGCTGCGGCCGATTGCCACCATCAGACGCTTGAAAATGGCATCACCGTTGCCGGCAATGACGATGTTTTTGCCCTCGCCAGTAGTGTAGGTATTGGATGGCACGATGCCAGGCAAGGCGCCGCCGGTGCGCTCGCGCACCACACCAGCCTGATCGAACTCAGGCACCAGCGACTCCATCATGTTGAATACCGATTCGTACAGCGCAACGTCGACCATCTGCCCCTGCCCAGCCACACAGGCATCACCGTCCTTGCCATTCCAACGACCACCGGTGACATCGCGATGGCGCAACGCCATCATCGCGCCAATCACGCCATGCAGCGCGGCAATAGAGTCGCCGATGGAAATGCCGATACGCACCGGCGGACGATCAGGATAGCCAGAGACATAACGAATGCCGCCCATGGATTCACCGATCGCGCCAAAACCAGGCAAATCGCGCAATGGCCCGGTCTGACCATAGCCAGACAGACGCACCATGATGACAGCGGGATTGCGTTGTTTGAGATCGTTGTAGCCAAGATTCCATTTTTCGAGCACACCGGGGCGATAGTTCTCGATGATGATGTCGGCATCCAGCGCCAGTCGCAACGCAATTTCCTGCGCTCGCGGATTCTTCATGTTCAGGGTCAGGCTTTTTTTATTGCGCGCCTGCACCGACCACCACAACGAAGTGCCATCTTTGAGCACCCGCCACTGGCGCAGCGGGTCGCCGGTTTCGGGCGCCTCCACCTTGATGACGTCGGCACCGAATTCAGCCAGCATGCGGGAACAAAATGGGCCGGCGATGAGCGTGCCGAGTTCGAGGACTTTAATACCGGCCAAAGGACCGGCAGACGGTTTCTTTTCCATAGCTGTGCACGCCAGATGAGGACTTTACTTCGTCTCGTGTCAGGCGCCTGTTCTCCTGTTTTTTTGCCGGCTATATTGCGGCTGATTATATTGTTGCGCGTTGCCTGGCTAGGTCGTACGCCGATCCAGCATGGCGCGTGCAATGGTGCCGGCATCGACATATTCCAACTCTCCGCCAACCGGTACGCCACGCGCCAGACGACTTACTCTTAGACCGCGTGCCTTGAGGGTCTCGCTGATGTAAAACGCGGTCGCTTCGCCCTCGTTGGTGAAGTTCGTGGCCAGTACCACTTCGGCAACGACACCGTCGGTGGCGCGGGTAATCAGTTTTTCCAGATGAATATCTTTGGGGCCGACACCATCGAGCGGCGACAACCGTCCCATCAAGACGAAATACAGACCCTTGAACGTCAAGGTCTGCTCGATCATCAACTGATCGCTAGGCGTCTCGACCACACACAGTATGGTGGTATCACGCTCTCCGTCCTGGCAGGTGTCACAGATAACTTGCTCGGTAAAGGTATTGCACAGCGCACAGTGACGGATGGTCTCGGCGGCCCGCGCCAGTGCATGACTTAATTGCACTGCGCCATCGCGATCATGCTGCAATAAATGGTAAGCCATACGCTGGGCTGATTTGGGCCCAACACCGGGAAGTGTGCGCAGCGATTCGGTGAGCAAGGTGAGACTGGATGGGGTTTTCAATTTCGCTCTGCGTTATGCCGGAATACCGATAAGACTTCGGCCGTCATGGACGGCACGAATTCAATGATTTCATATTGCGCCACGCCACCGATGTAGAAGGGATCCGTCTCGACTATCGCTTCGACTTCGTTACGATCGGCCGCGTCGGCGATGATGACGCCGCCGGTGCGGGGCACCTTGCGGCCAGACATCAGGAACACCCCATCGGCATATTGTTCGTCCAGGAATTGCTTATGCGCCGTCAGCAAAGCGTCAACTTCGCTTGCTGACTTGGTATAGGTAATCGAGATAACGAACATATTGCCTCCCTGTGGCAGTGTTGTTACATCTTCGGTACGTCGTTTGGCGCCCGTTTCGAATCTTAGAACGGCATCTTGAATCCAGGCGGCAACGGCATGCCTGCTGTCATACCGGCCATCTTTTCTTGCGATGTCGCTTCCGCTTTGCGCACAGCGTCATTGAATGCCGCTGCGACCAAATCTTCCAGCATATCCTTGTCGTCCGTCAGCAACGATGGATCAATGACGACACGCTTGACGTCATTCTTACAGGTCATCACTACTTTGACCAGTCCTGCGCCAGACTGCCCTTCCACTTCGATCAATGCAAGTTGTTCTTGCATTTTTTTCATGTTGTCCTGCATTGCCTGGGCTTGTTTCATCAAACCCGCCAGTTGGCCCTTCATCATGATTGCACTCCTTGATAACTAAATTGATTCATTTTTTGTATTCCTTCGCATCGTGGAAAAATCACAACGCACCAGACATCTTGTTCTGCTTCAACAGTTACAACGGCCGTACCGATCCTGGCACGATGGAAGCGCCAAACTCGCGCATCAAGACTTGCACGAACGGATCCTTCTGTACGCTCAACTCGGCTTCCTGCTGACGCTCGGCTCGATCAGCCTCGGCCTTGGCGTTGGCCGTATTGGCCACGTTGCCGATTTCGGTTTCGATGCGCACATTGCAATTGAAGCGTTCACCCAGAACGGTGGTCAATTTTTCCACATTGCCAGTTGAGCGCAAGGTTTCCACCGGAATACGCAGATGAAAGCAAACGCTATTGCCATTCATTTCACAGCGCACCAGTTCACTCTGTTGCGCCATCTGCTGCACCATGCCACGCAAGGGCAAATCTCCAGCCAATTGCGGCCAATTGCCATTCCAGCCAAGCTCAGCAGCAATCTGCGCAGTCTGCGCCGCTATTGCCGGCGTCACCGCACTGCGCGCTGACGGCGCCAATACGATGGGTTCCGGCGCGGCAACTAATTCACTCTCGGTCCTACGCTCGGCGGTCGCTTGTTCAGTTTTTTTTTGAGCCACGAGCGCACCTGGATCTTCATCCCATGGCGGTGGCATATCGTCCACAGGAGGTGCCACAGGGGCCACCGCTGCCGCCACTACAGGCACCGGTATTGGCGCCGCCGCTGCGACCGGCCGCGGACCGCTCTTGCCTGAGGCAGCGCGTGCTGCTTCCAGTGCGGCCGCACGTGCTGAGGCAGCAGGAGTGGTCGGAGCTGCCGTACCGGCAGCTGTGGCCGCAGCCACACGCGTCACCGATGCACTGGCGGTTGCCACTTGCGGCGCCGCGCTCAAGGGCGCTACGGCAGGTGTATTGCGTGCCACTGGCGGCGCTGCGACTGGCGTTGAACGCGGCACCACCGGCGCACTGCCGGCCGCGCCGGCGGCAACCGGACGGAATGCCAGCATGCGCAACAACGTCATGCTAAAACCAGCATATTCATCCGGCGCCAGGCCGAGTTCGTTGCGACCATGCACGGCAATCTGGTAAAACAACTGTGCTTCTTCAGGATTGAATTGCGCCGCTAAGCGCATGATGTCTTCGCGCTGCGGCAGATCTTCTGCCAACGCCGCCGGCACCGTCTGCGCCAAAGCGATCTGATGCAGCAAAGTCGCCAAGTCTTGCAAGGCGGCATTATAGGACAGGCTGCGCGCGGCCATTTCATCGGCCACTGCCAGCAAGCCACGACCGTCTTGCGTCGCCAGTGCGTCCAACACGCGAATCAGATACGATTGATCGAGCGCGCCAAGCATGCCCTGCACCGCTTCCAGCGTGACTTTTCCGGCCGCATAGGCAATTGCCTGGTCGGTCAGCGACAAGGCGTCACGCATTGAACCATGAGCGCCCTGTGCCAACAGACGCAAGGCCGGTGCTTCAAACTCAATGCCTTCCTGACCGAGAATATTGTCCAGATGACTGATGATGTGACCGGGCGGCATTTGTTTCAGATTGAACTGCAGACAACGTGACAGCACGGTCACCGGAATCTTTTGCGGATCGGTCGTGGCCAGAATGAACTTGACGTGCTCCGGCGGCTCTTCCAGCGTCTTCAACATCGAGTTGAAGGCGTGGTTGGTGAGCATGTGCACCTCATCGATCATGTAGACCTTGAAGCGCGCGTTGGAGGGCGCATAAACCGCCTGCTCCAGCAATTGCGCCATTTCGTCGACACCGCGATTGGAGGCAGCATCCATTTCGATATAGTCGACAAAGCGACCGGCATCAATGGCCACGCAGGCATCGCACACGCCACAGGGCTGGGCAGTGATGCCGCCATTGCCATCAGCGCCGCGACAATTGAGTGACTTGGCCAGAATACGCGACAAGGTGGTCTTGCCAACACCGCGCGTACCGGTAAACAGGTAGGCGTGATGCAAGCGCTGCTGCTCCAGTGCATGGGTCAGCGCCCGCACAACATGTTCCTGCCCGACCAGCGTGTCAAAGCTGCGGGGACGATATTTACGGGCGAGAACTTGATAGGACATGGGCGATAGGACAGCGACGTTGGTTCAGGTGGGCATTTTATGCTATTTCGATGCCCACCAACGGTCTATCAGTGAGATTCAACGACACTTGGCGTGATCACTCTCGGCCATACGTATCATCAAAACGCACGATATCGTCTTCGCCCAGATAACTACCGGATTGCACCTCAATCATTTCCAGAGGGAATTTCCCGGGATTTTGCAGTCGGTGCGTCACACCCAACGGAATATACGTTGACTGATTTTCCGACAACAGAAAAACTTCTTCACCACGCGTGATGCGTGCCGTCCCCTTGACGATGATCCAGTGCTCGGCGCGATGGTGATGCATCTGCAGACTCAGCGACGAGCCGGGGTTGACGACAATGCGCTTGACCTGAAAGCGCTCACCGGCATCGATCGCGTCATACCAGCCCCAGGGTCGGTAAATCTTGCGATGCGTCAGCGCTTCGCCGCGCTTGCTGCCCTTGAGTCGTGCGACGATCTGCTTGATTGCTTGCATCTTGCTCTTGTCGGCCACCATCACTGCGTCAGGAGTTTCGACGATGATCAGATTATCGACGCCGACACCAGCGACCAGGCGACTCTGAGCAAATACCAGTGTGTCCGAAGTTTCTTCGAGCAAGACATCTCCGCGCACCACGTTACCGCGCTCGTCCTTTTCGGATACTTGCCATAAGGCATCCCAAGCACCCACATCAGACCAACCGGCATCGAGTGCGATGATGCGGCCTTCAATGCCCAACGCCACGCCGTTAGGCAATTTTTCCATTACTGCATAATCGATGGAGTCTGAAGGGCAAGCTTCGAACGCAGACTTATCAATACGATAAAAATCATGGTCCTGCTGGCCATTCTCAAAAGCCGCACGACAAGCTTGCGCCATGGCTGGCTGAAAGTGCTCAATGGCACGCAACCAGACGCTGGCCCGCATCATGAATAGGCCGCTATTCCAGAAATACTCACCAGCATCGATGTACGCCTGGGCGGTAGCCGCATCGGGCTTTTCAACGAAACGTGCAATCACGTGCGCACCATTCACCTGACGGCCACGCTGAATATAGCCGTAACCGGTCTCCGGATGGTTGGCAACGATACCAAAGGTCACCATGGCGCCTTCGACGGCATGCGGCAATGCTTGCTCAATGGCTTGCTGAAAGGCGGCAACGTCCTTGATCACATGATCCGCCGGCATCACCAGCAAAATCGGATCGGCGCCGTCCCGGTGCGCCAACAATGCCGCCAGCGTCAAGGCCGGTGCGGTATTACGGCCAACCGGTTCCAATACGATATGCCCACTGGATTTACCTACTGCGCGTAGTTGTTCGGCCGTGATGAAGCGATATTCTTGATTGCAGACCACAATCGGCGCCGCGGCTAAGGCATAGCTGCTGCTGTCCTGCAGACGCAGAGCAGTCGCCTGCAGCATCGTATCTGCGCCGACCAGAGGGAGTAATTGTTTGGGATATTGTTCTCGCGAGAGCGGCCACAGACGCGTGCCGGAGCCGCCCGACAATATGACTTGCTGCAGAGGGATCATCAAATCTGTCGTTCCATTTTATTTGAGAAATATGCCATGCGCCTAGCTTCTGAGAGCTTAAGACCTTTGGCGGCGAAGCTTTTTTTGCTGATACATCAAGACATCGGCACTGTTCATCAGGTCGACAATCGTATCATGACCTGTCGGCTCATAGTCGAGCGCACCGACGCTGTAGCGTAAATCATAGCCACGCTGACTATCACGGTTAAAGTCAGCAACCATCCGTTCAAGGTGAGCCAGCGCGTTTGGCACTTCATCCTTGCCGCTATTGACAAGCAGCACCGCAAATTCATCGCCGCCAAGACGGCCCAATACATCAGACTCTCTGAAAGAGTATGCCAGAATACAGGAGAATTTCCTCAAGGCGTGATCTCCTTCCGCATGGCCAAAACGATCATTGATTTGCTTGAAAAAATCGAGATCGAAATACAGCAATGCTGCCGGTTTGCGTAACCGCTTGCACATAGACAAAGCATGCTGCGCCAAGGCTTCAAAGCCACGTCGATTAGACAATTTGGTCAGCTCATCCATCGTTGCCAGGTGTACCGCAATCAATTCCTGCTGCACCATGTAGGCCAGATCTTGCAGCAAGGCGCATTCTTGCTCATCGAATGAGCGCGGCTTGGTATTGAACAAGCATAAAGTACCGAGCCTGTTTCCGTGTGGGCCTTTGATCGGACATCCTGCATAGAAACGAACATGGGGCTCGTTGAGCACCATAGGATTATCACTGAAGCGCTCATCCTTGAGCGCGTCCAGAACGATCATGACGCCATCATCCAAAATTGCATGGGCGCAAAAAGACGAATCGCGCGAAGTTTCAGATAGCGCCATACCAATACGGGACTTGAACCATTGTCGCCGGACATCAACCAGACTGACAACCGCTGCTGATACTGAAAACAGATGCCGCGCCAATCTTGTCAGACGATCGAAGCGCTCTTCCGCTAGCGTATCTAAAATGTTCAGCGCATACAGTTCGCCGATACGCTCTTGCTCATTGGAGGGGAGTTCTGCAACTTGCATAGTGACATCCCCCTCAAAAAAACAGCATGGCCGTACATCAGAAATGATGTACGATTTTAATCGTTTATTTAACTACAACTGTAGTGCCGATTATTTCCCTGTGCAAGCAGGCGTTGCCACATTCATCAATAAAAAACCCCGCTTATGCGGGGTTCAAGGAAGCAATGCCGCTTAGTTTTTGGCGCCAGAGGCCTTATTATCTTCGGCGACATTTGTCTTGCTGCTAGCAGCCGCCTTTACCGGTGCGGGCCCTGACGCGCCGCGCGGCTTGCCATTGACAGTAAGACCTGCCTCGGACAATTTGGCCGCGCTCTTTTCACCTATGCCGCTGACCCGACTTTCAAAATCGCTCCAATCTTTGAAGCTACCCTTCTTGCGCTCCTCCAAAATCGCTTTGGAGCGGGTTGGGCCGACACCCTTGATGCCATCCAATGCGGCCTGATCGGCCTTATTGACATCGACATCAGCCAGTGCCGCTGCCATCACGACGACGAGACCAAACAATCCGGCAATGATTTTTTTCAACATATTGCTCCTTTCAGTGGTTTGCTGCTATCCATGCATGACGTCCTGTCAGTGCAACTGGCCACAAAATGTGGTCAGCACATGGATTTTACGATGCCACAAGGAAACAATTATTAAAAAGTCAACATTTCAGAAAGAGTCGAATTTCTTAAACCCAAAACTTGATCTGCAACGAGAACATATACGCTCAGAGCGCCAGTTCCTCACGAGTCACTGTCGCCGTTCCCAACTTGCCGACAACAATGCCGCCTGCCTGATTGGCAATCTGCACCGCGTCCGGCAAGGCCATGCCATTGCCAAGCATCACGGCCAAGGTGGCAATGACTGTGTCGCCGGCACCAGACACATCAAACACCTCGCGCGCGACGGCAGGGAAGTTAATCACTTGATTGTCTTGATACAGTGTCATGCCCTCTTCCGAACGTGTCAGCAACAAAGCTTCCAGCGCCAGCGACTGTCGCAGATTCTGCGCTTTGGCAGTAAGCTCTTCCTCGCTTTTCCATGAACCAATGATACGAATCAGCTCGGAGCGATTCGGCGTCAGAATCGATGCGCCCTTGTAACGCGCAAAATCATCCCCCTTGGGGTCGACCAAAATACGCTTACCAAGTTTGCCGGCCACCGCGATCATGTCGGCGACGTTGACCAGACTTCCCTTAGCGTAATCCGAAAAAATAATGACATCGTATTGATCAACCAAGGCGTTGAATTGTGTCAGTTTGTCTCGTAACACGGCGTCGGTAGGCGCGTCTTCAAAATCCACGCGCACCAATTGTTGCTGGCGCCCGATCACACGCAGCTTGATGATGGTCGAAATGGCCTGATCTCGGCTCAAAAAACTCTTGATGCCGATTTCTCCCAATAAGCCCTCCACCACCGCACCAGCCTCGTCCTCTCCGATCACGCCCAGCAGGCCGGTTTGCGCACCCAGCGTGGCGGCATTGCGCGCGACGTTGGCCGCACCACCCAGGCGTTCCTCGCGGCGCTCTACACGTACGATAGGTACCGGCGCTTCGGGCGAGATGCGATTGACTTCACCAAACCAGTAACGATCGAGCATGATATCGCCAGCGATCAGAATACGTGCAGGTTGCAGAGACGTTGCTGTAGTCATTGCTTAAGCCTTGGTCAGAATAGAACGGCCGATACCATGGTATTCGATGCCCGCATCAGCCATCACCTGCGGCTCGAAGAGATTGCGGCCATCAAAGATAACCGGCGTTTTCAGTTTTTCTTTGAGTTGATCAAAGTCAGGACTGCGGAAGGCCTTCCACTCAGTCACGATCGCCAGGCCATCCGCGTCCTGCAGCGCGGCCATTGGATTTTCGCTGAAGGTAATACGTGCCAACGCTGCCAGATCATCACCGAAGTCCAAGGCCAGCACCCGCTTGGCTTCAGCCATCGCCACCGGATCATAGACAGCGACGGTAGCGCCGCGTCGAATCAATTCACCCAACAGCACCCGCGAGGACGCTTCACGCATGTCATCCGTATTAGGCTTGAAGGCCAGCCCCCAAAGTGCAAAATGCTTGCCTTTGAGATCTTCGCCAAAACGTGCCACGATTTTTTTACCGAGCACATGCTTCTGATGATCGTTGACCTGCTCAACGGCGCGCAGAATATGCAATTCCTGGCCATAGGCGCGGGCCGTGCGTTCCAGTGCCTGCACATCTTTGGGAAAACAAGAACCGCCATAACCGCAACCGGCATACAAGAAACTATGCCCAATACGGGGATCCGAACCGATGCCGTGCCGCACCGCTTCGATATCGGCGCCGACCTTGTCAGCCAGATTGGCCAATTCATTCATGAAGGAAATGCGCGTGGCCAGCATGGCGTTGGCGGCATATTTAGTGAATTCGGCCGAACGCACATCCATCCAGTAGGTACGCTCGTGATTGCGGTTGAACGGTGCGTACAAGGTCTTCATCACCGCGTAGGCTTGTTGCCCTTGCGCGGTACTGTCATGGCCGATCACGATACGATCAGGACGCATGAAGTCTTCGACCGCAGCGCCTTCCTTGAGAAATTCCGGGTTCGACACTACCGAGAACGCTGCATCCTTGGCCCCGCGTTGTTGCAGTTCCTCATTGACAGCCGCCTGAACGCGGTCAGCAGTACCAACCGGAACCGTCGATTTATCGACAATGACCTTGAAACCGGTCATATATTTCCCGATATTGCGCGCAGCGGCCAGTACGTATTGCAAGTCGGCCGAACCGTCTTCGTCAGGCGGCGTGCCTACGGCAATGAACTGCACCTCACCATGTGCCACGCTGGCAGCCACATCCGTCGAAAACGTCAGCCGGCCGGCAGCGCGATTGCGCGCGACCACATCTTCCAGACCCGGCTCATGGATAGGAATCCCGCCGCTGTTGAGGATATCAATTTTGTTCTGGTCAACGTCCAGACAAAACACGTCATTGCCAAGCTCTGCCAGACAAGCTCCGGTAACCAAGCCGACATAGCCGGTGCCAATAATTGTAATTTTCATATTTTCCCAACAAGAGCGAATGCATACGCACTCTAGTTCATCACATTTAATTCTTCAGTACGACGCGGTGGATACGTTTCCCAATGGTTGCAGCCGGGGCAGTGCCAGTAAAACTGCCGTGCTTTGAAGCCACATTGCGTGCATTGATAGCGCGCCAATTTTTGCGTATAGCTATGCACCAAGGTCTTGACTACGGCAAATTCCGGCCGTATTTCTCCGGTCGCATTGAGCATGCGCGCCTCCAGAAATTTGTCCAGCCCAAGCAAAGTCGGGGTACGGCGCAAATCATCACTGACAAGCTGGTTGGCGGCCTCGACACCATCCAACTCCAACACAGCCTTGAACACGACTTCCAGCAAATCGATCGATGGCGCTTCTGCCAGATAGGAACGCAGCAAATTAAGACCTTCCTGCATGCGGCCCACTGCCTGGTAACCATCGAGCAAACGCTGCGCCACCAGCGCCACATGCGGCACACTTTGGTGCTCGACACGACGCCACGTCAAGAGTGCCGCTTCAATATCGCCTTTGGCGAGATAAACATCACCCAGCAAGATGTTGGCGCGCACACTATTGCGATCGGCCGCCAGCGCCTTTTCCAGCATGTTCATCGCGGCATCGGGATTGGTATGCACCAGCTCGTCTTCGGCCAGTTCGCAGTAAAACTGAGCAATTTCTTTTTGTCTGCCGCCGGCGCCCGAGGCCTGCAGCGTTTCAGCGGCCTTGATGGCGCGCGCCCATTCTTTCTCGCGCTGGTAGATCTCCAGCAATGCTCGACCGGCCTGGGCGCCATACTGCGTATCGCTGAGCAAATGAAAGGTTTCTTCCGCGCGGTCGAGCAAGCCCGCCTTGAGGTAATCCTGCCCTAATTCGTATTGTGCATGGGCCTTGTGCTCTGCCGGCAAATCGGGGCGCGCCAGCAAATTCTGATGCACACGAATGGCGCGCTCGGTTTCACCGCGCCGACGAAACAGATTACCCAGCGCAAAATGCAGTTCAACAGTTTCTGGATCAAGCTTGACGATTTCAATGAAAGCGTCAATCGCCTTATCTGGCTGCTCGTTCAACAGAAAATTCAAACCTTTGAAATAACCACGCGGCAACGTGCGTGATTCGGAAATCAGCTGATTGATATCCACGCGCGCAGCAATCCAGCCCAGACCAAAAAATACCGGGATGCCAAGCAACCACCAGAATTCAAATTCCATACGAAGTCGTTATCACTTAGATGAGATGCTGCGGAGGAACCACACTATCGGGCTGCGGCGGTTGTTTTTGCACCAGTTGTTGAGCTTCGCGCTCCTTGTGCAGAGCGACAACAGTCTTTTTGAGACGCGCTGCCTCACGGCGATGGCGAAATACCATCGGCGTCATCGCCAGCACGCCGAGTATGGCACCAGCGACGAAACACACCAACAGCACCAGCACCAACGGATCAGTGCGTTCATAACCGAGGAAAAAATGTAAGGTGATTTCCTGCGTATTCTTGAGCGCGAAGAAAAAGAAAAGAATGAAGAGAATTGCGGCTATCACTCTGGAGATTATTTTCATGGCGCAAATCCTTTTCGCGATATTTGCCGGCCAATACGGCCCGACTTCAGGTCATGCTTTGCAAAAAACATATCATGCTCAAGGCGCATACTGCATGCCTGATGCAAATACTGCTACAGAATTGAAATTGTACGTGAAAAAAAACGGCATCCAAAGATGCCGTCTAATTTGTTACGCGCTATTTACAACGACTTCGCCCAACTAAATCGTTCATCTTGCGATAGCGAACGATCAGTCTTCCTTAATGGGCTGCCCCACCATGGCGTCGACACGCTCCCGTAACTCCTTGCCGGGCTTGAAATGCGGCACACGTTTTTCCGGCACCATCACTTTTTCGCCCGACTTGGGATTACGACCGATGCGAGGCGGCCTGCGATTCAACGCAAAGCTGCCAAAACCACGAATCTCAATACGTTGGCCGGTTGCAAGAGCATCGACCATCGCATCGAGTATGGTTTTGACCGCGTAATCCGCATCCTTGGCGACAAGTTGCGGATAACGCTCAGCCAGACGAGCAATCAGCTCAGACTTGGTCATTATGCTCGACGCATCAGTTCTTGTTGTCGAGCTTTGCCTTCAGCAGTGCACCCAGGCTAGTAGTACCAGAAGCGGCGCTCGAATCGGTCGACATCTTCTGCATTGCTTCCTGAGTTTCAGCATTGTCCTTTGCCTTGATCGACAATTGGATGCTGCGTGCCTTGCGGTCGATGTTGATGACCAACGCTTCAACGCTGTCGCCGACTTTCAGATGAGTACCCGCATCTTCAACGCGATCGCGCGAGATTTCGGATGCACGCAGATAGCCTTCAACTTCTTCGGACAACTGAATCACTGCACCCTTAGGCTCAACCGACTTGACTGTACCGGTAACCAGTGCGCCCTTGTCGTTGATGGCAGCGAAGTTGTTGAACGGGTCGCCTTCGAGTTGCTTGACGCCCAGCGAAACACGCTCGCGCTCGACATCGATGGCCAACACGACTGCTTCCAGTTCGTCGCCCTTCTTGAAGCGACGCACTGCTTCTTCGCCTGTTTCTGTCCAAGACAGATCCGACAGATGAACCAGACCGTCGATGTTGCCGGTCAGACCAATGAACACGCCAAAATCGGTAATCGACTTGATTGCGCCCTTGACCTTGTCGCCCTTCTTGTGGGTGATCGCGAAATCATCCCATGGATTTGGCTTGCACTGCTTCATGCCCAGGCTGATACGACGACGTTCTTCGTCGATTTCCAGAACCATGACTTCAACTTCATCGCCCAACTGAACAACCTTGTTTGGCGCGACGTTCTTGTTAGTCCAGTCCATTTCGGAAACGTGGACCAAACCTTCGATGCCTTGCTCGACTTCAACGAATGCACCGTAGTCGGTCAAATTGGTGACCTTACCGAACAGGCGTGTGCCTTGTGGGTAACGACGCGACAGGCCGGTCCATGGATCGTCGCCCAATTGCTTGACGCCCAGCGAAACGCGGTTCTTTTCTTGATCGTACTTGAGGACCTTGGCAGTGATCTCTTGACCGACCGTGAGCACTTCCGAAGGATGACGCACACGACGCCATGCCAGATCGGTAATGTGCAGCAAGCCGTCGATGCCACCCAGGTCGACGAATGCGCCATAGTCGGTGATGTTCTTGACGACGCCGGTAACCACGGTGCCTTCTTTCAGGGTTTCCATCAGCTTTTGACGCTCTTCACCCATCGATGCTTCGATGACGGCGCGACGCGACAGCACAACGTTGTTACGCTTGCGATCGAGCTTGATGACCTTGAATTCCAGGGTCTTGCCTTCGAAAGGCGTAGTGTCCTTGACCGGACGGGTATCGACCAGCGAACCTGGCAGGAAGGCACGGATGCCGTTGGTCAGAACAGTCAAACCGCCCTTGACCTTGCCATTGACGGTACCAACGACGATCTCGCCGGACTCCATCGCTTTTTCCAGCGAGAGCCACGATGCCAGACGCTTGGCCTTGTCGCGCGACAGGATAGTGTCGCCGAAACCGTTTTCCAGCGACTCGATGGCCACGGAGATGAAGTCACCGACATTGACTTCGAGCTCGCCGTTGTCATTCTTGAATTCTTCGATAGGAATGAAGGCTTCGGACTTCAGGCCAGCGTTGACGATAACGAAGTTATGGTCAAGGCGGACAACTTCAGCCGAAATAACTTCACCAGAACGCATGTCTTGACGTGACAGCGATTCTTCAAACAGCGCTGCAAATGCATCAGCGCCAGCGGCTCCAGGAGCCAGGACAGTAGTGGTTGACATAGATTTAAGAAAGGTGTTGGCCA
>Ga0302155_10000051_pt1 | contig 102059 bp, 88 predicted proteins | sample I_Bog_N3_1_FD_193508 | JGI IMG/M metagenome (GOLD analysis project Ga0302155, IMG submission 193508) | Peat permafrost microbial communities from Stordalen Mire near Abisko, Sweden - I_Bog_N3_1 | ecosystem: Environmental > Terrestrial > Soil > Wetlands > Peat | place: Sweden: Abisko, Stordalen... | reverse complement strand
TGTAAATGCCTCCTCCAAAATTCCACTTTGACCGGATCAAAATTCATGCTCACTCCAGATAATTAAAAAATCAGAGTGTGCAGCATGGGGTTATACAATTCCAGATGGTATTGTTGGACGGTTACGACCATTTGCGCAATCACGGGTGCCTACGTGATACAACTGGGTGGCGTCTTGCTCCAGCATTCGACATGAACCCAAATCTGTACAAGCAGAAGCATGCCTTGACCTTAAACAGCAACGTGGCCGCTCCGAGTATGAAAGTCGTGCGTGAAAACGGCAGAAGATTATTATCGCCTCACACGCGCCCAAGCGGACGCTATCGAGAAACAGGTGACGAACGTAGTCAAGGAATGGAAAGACCGAGCCGACCAATTAGGCATGCCCCGTTTCGAAACTCAGCAAATGACCAAGGTCTTTCTTTCCGGTCTATGAATCTTTATTACGCTTCAAACGAAGCAACATCATACATGTTTTAAAAACTGGCCGAGCCACGCTTATAGGGTGCATTTGCTTACTGAAACAATTTATTGATATAATTCAAGTTGTCATTGGGGAGTAGCCGCCCTCCTTGACCGTATTGCTCCTGAGTGGCTGGGGTTGCATGCGGTCATCGTGTTTCTACCGGCCAAGGAGCTCACCATGTTTCACTTACAACCATTTCTTGTTTCTACCAGTGTCGTTGCGCTTGCAGAAGTCGGCGACAAAACTCAACTTCTTTCCCTTGTACTCGCTGCGCGATACAAACAACCTTTGCCAATTGTTTTAGGTGTATTAGTCGCCACTATCGTTAATCATGCCGGAGCTGGTGGAATCGGCACGGTGCTATCAAACGTTTTAAACAATGACATTTTGAATTGGGCCATAGTCGCATCATTTGCATTGATGGCAGGATGGATCTTAATACCAGACAAGCTTGATGAAGGTGAAATTGCTATGCCAAAGAAAGCGATGGGCGTATTTGGCACAACAGTAGTGACATTCTTTCTGGCGGAAATGGGAGATAAAACCCAAGTCGTGACAATCGCTCTAGCCGCCCGCTACCATGATTTTTTCAGCGTAGTCGGTGGTACGACACTAGGTATGATGTTGGCAAATGTTCCTGTGATTTATCTTGGAAGTCGTTTTGCGAATCATTTGCCGATTAAAGCAGTCCACATCATAGCGTCAATAATTTTCTTCATACTTGGAGGCATAGCGTTAATGAATGCGATTAACGGCACCCCAATAGCTGCTTGATCTGCTTGATTAAGATTTTCTCCGAGTCTGATAGTCGTCTATAAAACCGCCTCCAAATTGTTAATGTGGACATGTTCTATTACTTAATAGTGCAGTAATGCACTGCTAACAGCTACAGTATCTACGTATCCAACAATATAAACATTTTTATTAATGACTTGCATACTGTAGGGTTTAGTCGCCTCCTATCGAAAGGCATGCGCGATCGCAATTGAAGCTGATAATAACAGTCCGTGCAGGGAAGCTGCAGCAATTGTTTGCTGAATTGCTGGCGCAAGACCTCGCGGCGTGGTTGACAGACGTAGCAATGCGGCGGTCGCTCTCGCAGATAAAATTGCCGGTACCAGCGCGACTAAGGCCAACCAAGGCAAAACGCCAGCAATCACTACGGCAATTATCCAGCCATACGCGGCAATTGCAATCAATACATAACCCCAGCGCGCTTTCATCGGCCCCAGTCGTACCACGAGATGATGCTTACCGGCAGTTTGGTCCGCTTTCAGATCGGGAAACTGATTAATGAACAAAACATTGGTGACAAGCAGCGCATAACTTGCCACGGCAATCAGCGGTGCGAATGACAACTGTCCGCGTTGTACGAAATCGCTACCGATGGCAATCAATGCAAAACCAGCCCAGACACCAAGCTCGCCACAGCCGCGACTATTCAGTTTGAGCGGTGGCGCGGAATATGCCCAACCAATGAACAGGCCCGCTGCACCTATCCAGATTAATCCAGAAGCTGAAACTGAAGTTAACCAAAGTCCGGCAGCAATGACGACGAGCAAAAGTACCGTGCCATACAATGCAGTCTCACGACGCGACAATACACCATTCTGGATGAAACGACTGCCACCCGTATAGGGAAAAATACGCTCGGTATTGGCATCATCCGTGCCGTTCAAGGCATCATAATAATCATTGAGCACGTTGATGCCGGCATGGGCAATAAGTGCGAACAATACCGTTACTGCAGCAGTGGCGGGGTTGAGCGTTATACCACTAGCCCAAGCCGTCGCCAACCCAATCAGGCTGGCAAATAAAGTTACGCTCAGAAATGCTGGCCGTGTCGCTAATAAATAGCGTCGGAATGGATTAGATAGCGCAACAATAGTTGGTTCAACTGTAGCCATAAAATTCTCTTTAGGTCCATTGTGGTGATTAGATTAACTGAATTTGCATCGCAATAGAAAAAAGATTAAGCGACAACTCAAAAAATTGTAACGGATGTCAACTTTGTCATGTTGTACGATGCAACATGAATGGCAATTGATGAATATCAATGATTTAATGGACAACATGGAACACAGTTGCATTGTGATATGATTTATTTAAAAGCAATTTGAGTCGCATAATGGATCGTGTCATTATTCACAAAGCAGGCACCCGTGATTTTCCGCAATCGACAGACTGCCCGTGTGCCCATGGAAATTCGAATTTCAATGCTACCCTGATATAAAACAGGATACTCTGCCAAGAAGTGAAGGCCATCCATTATGAAAACTACCCTACCCGGCACACCCACCAATTTAGGTGAAAATTTGGCGGGAGACGTGTTTGACCTATCTAAGCAATGGCTTGAAAAATGGCAAACTCTGGTCAACTGTGCAGCAATAGAGAATACGCCTGCTACTGCCAACCCGCTGCCATTGCCCGTCAAATGCAATCGTATAGGCGATCGTGAAGCCAGCGGAAATCTGGATCGCAGCATACACGCCGCCATGGCACGCGCCACATTAGGTATATCACCAGCTAGTATGGCACTGGCTTATCTGGATTGGGCGGTGCATCTGGCGGTATCTCCCGGAAAATGGCTGCATCTGGCAGAAAATGGCGCACGCCAATGGGGGCAGTTTGCCAATTACTCACCACAAGCCTGTATGGGGAAAAACAACACACCCTGTATAGGCACGACTGAGCAGGACAAACGTTTTAAAGAAGAAGCCTGGCAACACTGGCCGTTTAATGTGTATTCACAAGCTTTTTTGCTCCAGCAACAATGGTGGCAACAAGCGACGACCGGTATAGCAGGTGTATCGGCACATGATGAACAGGTAGTGTCGTTTGTTGCCAGACAATTGCTTGATATGGTTTCCCCTGTCAATTTCGGCGCAACCAATCCACTGGTACTGGAAACAACCGTAAAAGAGCATGGACTCAACCTGATACGGGGCATGCAAAATTTTCAGGCTGACCGTGAGCGCAGCCTGAACGGACTTCCTCCATTGGGTACAGAACATTTTCAGCCGGGCGTTCAGGTAGCAACAACACCAGGAAATGTTGTATTTCGCAATAAATTGATTGAACTAATACAGTATGCCCCTGTTACTCCAACGGTACATGCCGAGCCGATACTCATCGTCCCAGCATGGATAATGAAATACTACATTCTGGATTTATCAGAACACAACTCACTAGTGCGTTACCTAGTGAGCCGGGGTCACACGGTATTTATGATCTCTTGGCATAACCCAGATGCCGATGACCGTGATGTCGGCATGGATGATTACCTGCATCTGGGGGTATTGGCCGCACTGGATGCTGTTCAAGCCATTGTGCCGGACAAACAGATTGATACAGTGGGATATTGTCTGGGTGGAACGTTATTGTCCATTGCTGCGGCCTACCTAGCTGATAAAAATCCTGGGCTCATTCATTCAGTCACCCTACTGGCTGCACAAACTGACTTCACCGAAGCCGGCGAACTGATGTTATTTATCGATACCAGTCAGATCAGCTATCTGGAAGACAGTATGTGGGATAAAGGCTATCTGGATACCAAACAAATGGCGGGGGCTTTTCAGCTACTCCAATCCAACGACTTAATTTGGTCAAAAGTAACGCAAGAATATTTGATGGGAAACCGCCCCGCCATGAATGACATGATGGCGTGGAATGCGGATGCCACACGTATGCCATACCGTATGCACAGCGAATATTTACGTCGCCTATTTTTAAACAACGATTTATTTGAAGGCCGCTATCGGGTGGGTGGCCGTCCGGTTATTTTAGGCGATATTCGTCTGCCAATGTTTGTGGTCGCGACCGAAAATGACCATGTTGCGCCATGGAAATCCGTCTATAAAATCAAACTAGCTACCGATACTGATGTTAGTTTTGTATTAACCAGTGGTGGTCATAATGCCGGCATTATTAGTGAACCCGGCCATCCCGGACGGCATTTCCGCTATAGCACCGCAAAAGAACAAGATAGCTACGTTGATCCGGACAGCTGGTTAAAAACAACACCAATACAAACTGGTTCGTGGTGGCTGATATGGGCAGACTGGCTGGCTAACAATGCCAGTGATCAGGTAGCCCCACCAGCATCGGGGGCGAAAAACAAAGGCTATCCTCCCCTAGAAGCGGCACCGGGACGCTATATTTTAGAACGTTAAATCCGATTTGTTTTATACCTTAATTTTAAGTCAGGGAGAAATCAGATGCAAATTAAAAACAGTGTAGCGCTCATTACCGGAGGCGGCAGCGGCATTGGTGAGGCAGTTGCTAAATTTATGGCGCAGCGCGGTGCCAAGGTCGCGATCGTCGATATGGCTCAGGAAAACATTGATCGGGTAGTCAGGGAAATTATTGCAAACGGCGGCGAAGCAATCGGTATTCAGGCCAACGTCACCAGCGAAGCAGATACGGCTAATTTTATTAAAAAAACGCTGGATTCGTACGGAAAACTCAATATTGTGGTGTCCGCGGCAGGTATCATTCACGACTCAATGCTATTATCACTTGATAAACAAACTGGACAAGTTTCACGCAAAATGAGTCTGGATAAATGGCAGTCGGTGATCGATGTCAACCTGACAGGCACCTTCCTGACCCTGCGCGATACTGCTGAAGCCATGGTTAACGGGGGCTGGGAAGGTTTGCTAGTTCCTATTTCCTCGGTGAATAAAGCCGGACATGTAGGACAGCTCAATTACTCATCGACCAAAGTGGCGATTGCCCTGATGCCAAAAATCATCATCGGTGAATTTCTCATACGCGGCATCCGTCATATTCGCTGTGTGGGAATTGCGCCGGGCTATACTGCCACACCGATGCTCACCGGAATGAATCAAGATGCGCTTAAGCTTATTCTTCAGGACGTTCACATCGACAGGCTGATCGAACCAGATGAAATTGCCGGACTCATTGGCCACTGCGTTGAAAACGGCGCCATTAATGCAACCACCATTGAAATCACAGGTGGATTGTGTAATGTGAAGGGCGTTGCTGAGTAACGGTGCCTTATCCGAGCTAACACGAAAAACTAGGCAAACGCGTGGGCGACAGGCAGATTAAGATTGGCTTGCGCCTGCGCCGTCGAAACAATCACGATCGCGCCTCATTGACGCCAGTCGTAGCGAATCGCTCACGGTAGACCTTGGGCGTAATCCCCAATTTTTTTTGAAACAACCTCCGCATTTGGGCTTCGTCCGTAAACCCGCAACCGGCAGCCGCACTCTTGATTGGCACGGTCAGGTCCGCGAGCAACTGCGTAGCGCGTTCAAATCGACAGCTCTCAATAAATTCCTGAGTGCTTAGTCCGACTTCCTGCTGAAAGACACGCGAAAAATTTCGCTCACTCATCATCGCCCTTTTGGCGAGAAGTGCAACAGGTAAACGCTGCTGTAGATTGTCGAGAATCCAGCTTTGGATCTCTCTGATACTGGGTCGCGCCGTCCTCTGGCTGAGCAAATGCGAACTGAACTGTGACTGGCCGCCTGGCCGTTTCAGATACACGATCATTTCCGTGGCGACCTCAAGCGCGAGCTCACGTCCAAAATCTTCCTCGACAAAAGCGAGTGCCAAATCGATGCCAGCAGTAACGCCAGCCGACGTCCATAAATTTTCAGCGCGGACAAAGATCGCATCGGCGTCAACTGATATTAACGGAAAATCCGCCTGCAAACGCGCGGCGACGCCCCAGTGTGTAGTCGCTTTTTTGCCATCCAACGCACCAGCCGCGGCCAAAAAGAACGCTCCGGAACACAGTGCTGCGAGTCGATCAATTCGCGGCCAGACTTGCTCAACCCAATCGACGATTGATTGAGCGTTTGTCAGCGCCCCCTGAATATTGCGAGCACCAACGATGATGGCGTCGTCCGGAAGCATCAAGGTGCCCAATACTTTAGTCGCCTCGAGTGACATGAGTGTATCTGACTTCACTGCACCGATATGCGTCGAGGCAATGCACACATCGTAGCCAATAGCTTGCCCCCGGCGCAGCAAATGCAAATTAGCATATTCGAACACTGACATTGGGCCGATTGCCTCCATCGCCTTAAAGCCTGGATAAACAATCACATCAACAGTTCTGGTTTTTTTTCGTGACAAGTTCATTGGCGTGAGTAGAGATAAGACGTTCACTGCGTATGCATTTCCGAGCAAGAGAGGATCAGAACAAAGACCGTGAAATTCCGGCCATTATGGCATAATTTTCAGCCATTCATCCCATTGCTTTGGTTCTGTAACAGCGGCTGACCTCACAATCGCTTCCATATTAATTCGTTTCAATTTTCAACGAGGCAGAACATGAAAACAAAAGCAGCAGTTGCATGGCAGGCCGGCGCACCGCTGACCATCGAAGAAGTCGATCTACAAGGCCCCAAAGAGGGAGAAGTTCTAGTCGAACTCAAAGCGACTGGCATCTGCCATACCGACTATTACACACTCTCCGGCGCTGATCCGGAAGGGATTTTTCCATCCATCCTCGGCCACGAGGGTGCAGGTATTGTCGTCGATGTCGGACCTGGCGTTAAGACGCTAAGAAAGGATGATCATGTCATTCCGCTGTACACGCCTGAATGCCGCGAGTGCAAATTTTGCCTGTCACGCAAGACCAATTTGTGCCAAGCGATCCGATCGACTCAGGGTCGCGGCCTGATGCCTGATGCCACCAGCCGCTTCTCGCTCGATGGGAAACCGCTGTTTCACTACATGGGCACATCGACATTTTCCAACTTCATCGTCGTCCCTGAAATCGCATTAGCTAAGATTCGCAAAGATGCGCCGTTCGATAAGGTCTGTTACATCGGTTGCGGCGTCACTACGGGCGTCGGGGCGGTACTGTTCTCGGCCAAGGTCGAGGCGGGCGCTAATGTCGCGGTGTTCGGTTTAGGGGGTATTGGCTTAAATGTAATCCAAGCAGCGCGCATGGTCGGCGCCGACAAGATCATCGGCGTTGACATCAACCCGGCACGGCAGGAGATGGCGCGTAAATTCGGCATGACTCATTTCATCAATCCCCAAAAGGTCGAAAACGTGGTCGACACGATCGTCCAGCTTACCGACGGCGGTGCAGACTACAGCTTCGAATGCATCGGCAATACAATGACCATGCGCCAAGCACTCGAATGCACGCATAAGGGATGGGGAAAATCCTTCATCATCGGCGTCGCTGCCGCGGGACAAGAAATTTCAACTCGCCCCTTCCAGTTAGTTACTGGCCGCGAGTGGCGCGGCTCTGCGTTTGGAGGCGCACGCGGGCGTACTGACGTGCCGAAAATTGTCGACTGGTACATGGAAGGCAAGCTCAACATTGATGATCTGATTACTCACCGCCTGCCACTTGAACGAATCAATGAAGGTTTCGACCTAATGAAAAGCGGCGAGTCAATCCGCTCAGTAGTGTTGTATTAACTGGAGGGTGCAAATGCGCCAGAATTAAATAAAGGTATAATCAAAACATTTTGCCCAGTTCTTGGCTAACATTAACACCTACCTTACATTACATGCATATCGTCTCCGACAGCAGTTCCCCAATGCCCCGTATCATTGCGCCATACGGCGCCGGCCTGGCTGATTTAGCACTGGCCATCGGCGGGTTAGCCATCGGCACCGGCGAATTCGCTTCGATGAGCATCTTACCCATCGTTGCCAATGACTTACACACCACCTTACCCAACATGGGGCACATGATCAGCGCCTACGCCCTCGGGGTTGTGATCGGTGCACCACTGATTACTATCTTCTTCGCGCGCATGCCACGTCGACTAATGCTCGTCTGCTTGATGCTGATGTTCGCATTCGGCAATCTGCTAGCGGCGCTGGCGCCCAACTATGGCATGCTGATCGCTGCGCGCTTCTTGGCCGGTATCCCGCACGGCGCCTATTTCGGCGTCGCAGCGCTGGTCGCCGCGTCGATGGCCGATCCAGACAGACGCGGCCGAGCCGTCTCACGCGTCATGATGGGACTAACCGTCGCCAATATCATCGGCGTGCCGGTAGCGACGTGGCTGGGACAAGGTCTGGGCTGGCGCTCAGCCTTCCTCACTGTCGGCGCCATCGGTATGCTGACGATGCTATTGGTACGCATCTTCGTACCGAAAGTTGCAGCTGGTGATTCGAGCCCGATGCGCGAACTGAGCGTATTTTGCCGTCTGCAAGTGTGGTTAACGTTGCTGATGGTGGCGATCGGCTTCGGCGGCCTGTTCTCGGTCTACACGTACGTTACGCCAACGTTGCTGGAAATTACCCACGTATCGCCGTGGGTGGTGTCGTTGTTGTTATCCTTGATCGGCGTTGGCATGACCATCGGTAACGTAATTGGTGGTTGGTTGGCTGACCGTTCGCGCCTTTGGACTATTTTCGGCATGTTAGTCTGGAATGCTGTGGCATTAACCGCATTTTCCTTCACCTGCGTCAATGTCTGGGCTGTGGCAGTTAATATGTTCGCAATTGGTGCCGGCATCGCCGTGGTACCAGCGGTGCAAACGCGTCTAATGGATGTGGCCGGGGATGCCCAAACCGTGGCTGCTGCGCTCAATCACTCATCCTTCAATATCGCCAATGCACTCGGTGCTTGGGTCGGCGGCATGGCCATTTCAATGGGACTGGGCTTACGTTCGACCGGTTGGGTCGGCGCCCTATTGGCCTTGGGGGGCATTGTGGTGTTGGGCATATCTGTCGCCGTCGAGCGGCGCAGCGCAGTCACAACCAGCGCCATGCCTGCCTGCTTCACAGCGTAAAGCCCAATGTATTAAGACAAACAGCTTACGATGAACGTATTTCTGACAAGGCATATCGCTGTACCCCTTGCTCATCCATGTTCTCTACCGCCAACCATTTTTCAAAGGCACTACTTATCGCGGGCCATTCGCTATCAATAATAGAAAACCATGCTGTATCGCGCGTCCGTTGCTTGTACACGACTGCTTGACGAAATAGGCCTTCGAAGGTAAAACCCAGACGTGCTGCAGCCTGACGCGAAGGCGTGTTTAAACTATCGCATTTCCATTCATAACGTCGATAACCAAGTTCATCAAAGACGTACTTCATGAGCAAATACTGCGCTTCTGTGGAAAGTGGCGATCGTTGTAACAGCGGTGAAAATACGACAAACCCGACTTCGACAACACCATTTACCCGATCAATTCGCATCAATGCTACTGTCCCAACTGCAATCCCACTTTTAAGATCAATGACGGCGTAGTGCAGTGGATCAGCACTAGCGGCAGCGCCTTCGAGATAAGCGCTGTACTCAGATACATTAGCAAAAGGGCCTATTGACAGATACGTCCAACCACGATCATCCGGCGCTACACTGTATGAGGCAAACAAGTCTGCGGCATGATGCTCAGGGTTCAAAGGCTCTAATCGGCAGTACCGTCCTTCAATGACGATGCGTGCTGGCAGAGCGCGCGGGGTCCAGTGGACTAAAGGGTCACCAATTGCTTGCTGATAATGATTCAAGGTGGACATAGTGTATACTTTGCTTGATAAGTTTGAGGAATGTACATGCATGCTTCAACACAATTACTTTATCACCGTTTTTACACTTCACCCCATGATAATACGCCCTGCTCTACCTTCGGATGCGGTTGCGATAGCAACTATTTACAATCACTTCGTGATCAACACCATGATTACCTTTGAAGAAGACGCCGTTTCAGCATCAGAGATACAGCGACGCATTCAAGCTGTTGTTGACAATGGACTATGCTGGTACGTGGCTGAACTAGCGGACAGCATCGTGGGTTATGCCTATGCGGCACCATGGCGCGTGCGTAGTGCTTACCGCTATTCTGTTGAGACTACCGTGTATGTCGCCGCGGACTACCCTGCCCGAGGTATAGGCTCACAGCTTTATCAGACGATGATTGATCATTTACGAGACTGCGGCATCCATGCTGTCATCGGTGGTATCACGCATCCCAATCCTGCCAGCGTTGCACTGCATGAAAAATGTGGCTTCAAAAAGGTGGCACATTTCGAACAGGTTGGGTATAAATTCAATCAGTGGATTGACGTGGGGTACTGGGAGTTAGTGCTATAACACCACCACCAACGCATGTAATACCACGCCAATCAACCCACCAACCACGGTGCCGTTAATACGAATAAATTGCAAATCACTACCAACACTTAACTCCAGTTCACGCACTAATTCACTATCATCCCAATTTTTAACCGTGTTCGCAATATGCAGCGCAATGGTATCGCGTAAATCTGAGGCTAGACTGCGTGCCGCATCGGCCATGTGATCATTTATAGAAGCACACAGAGCTGGATTAGCACTTAACCAGGCACCAAAATTTAATACACCCTCTGCAATTTTACTACGCAAGACAGAATCATCTCGACTCATATCAGTACGCAACCAAGATTTAAGCTGTCCCCATAAGCCATTGATGTACTGTGTCACTTCTGGGGATGCTAGTAATTTTTGTTTCCAATCATCTAGCTTTTGGCGGAATGAGGGATCGGTTTTCATGCGCGCTAGAAACGTATTCACCACCTCATCAAATTGCGCACGACGAGGATGTAGTGGATCATCAGCAATATCATGTAACCACTGATTAATATTCGCAACCAGCGACGTGGCAATTTTTTGACTGAATTCTGTCGTATCTGCCATCATTCCCAGCATTTGCAACAAACTAGGATACTCGCGCCCTGCTACTTCAAGGATCATTTTTCCCAGCGATTTTTGCGCATCAGGATCATCCAATGCTGCCGCAATTTTTTTTAGTGCTTGATTCAGCAACAATTGATGTCGATTATCTTCCGTCAGCAGTCCTAGCAACTTGCCAGCAACACGACCGAGATCCAGCTGATCCATACGTTGGGATAATGCACTATGTAAGGCACTTTGTACCCGTGTATCATCAATAAAATCCAGCCCGTCCAAGACCATCAGTTGCATTTTATCGGTTAATACTGCTGCATTCGCTGGTATTTTAAGCCAGCCAGCGATCTGACCGGCCGGATCAAATGTACGAATTTTACTCACTAAGGTATCTGTCGCCAAAAATTTATCGCGCACAAATATCGCTAGATTGTCAGCAATACGGATTTTATTTCGGGGAATAATGGCCGTATGTGGAATCGGCAATCCCAACGGATGCTTGAAGAGCGCCACCACGGCAAACCAATCTGCCATGGCACCAATCATGGCCGCTTCAGCAAATGCAGCGACCCAACTCCAAGCTCCCGCTCCATGCTGAGACTGTGCCAATACAAACATTCCTGTAACAATGACCAATAAGATCACGGCGGAAAGTTTCATCCGTGCAAGTTGCTGTTGCTTGGCATTAAGGTGATTCATGAGTATAAGGTAACTAACATGTATAAAAGCGTGATCATACCTAGCTTACTGACTGATATCCACGTTTTTTTCCTGACGCCGTACCGGAAGTTGAATCGTAAAAGAAGTCCCTTTACCGACAACACTGTGGATATTGATTTTTCCGCCATGGTTATTAATGATGCCATAAGCCAGTGACAAGCCTAGACCCGTCCCACTACCAACCGGTTTTGTGGTGAAAAACGGCTCAAAAATCCGATTCAGATTTTCTTTTGGAATGCCACACCCAGTATCCATGATTTTGATCCAGACCCATGGCTCACCTTCACGCTCTTCTGTACCAGTAGATATGGCAATGATGCCTTTTTCCTTAATCGCATGCGAAGCGTTGACTAACAAGTTCATAAAAACCTGATTTAACTGCGAAATCACACAATGCACACGCGGCAAATTACCATAACGCTTGTCAATGGTAGCCTTATATTTAATCTCGTTTTTCACGATGTTCAGCGTACTATCCAATCCTTGATGAATATCAGCCTCTTGCCATTCTGTTTCACCCGCGTGAGAAAAATCCTTGAGTGACTGAACAATGTCTTTCACGCGCTTAAGACCATCTAGGGATTCACATACCAAATCCGCCACATCTTCTCGAACATAATCAAGGTCCGCTTTTTTTTGTATGGATTGAATCATCGCTTTTACTTCATCACTCAGCGCAAGTTGCCCAAATATGCCATCGTAGCGATTAATGACATCAAACAAGGTCGTCACGTAATTTTGGAGTGAACTCATATTCGAGTTAACAAACCCAACTGGGTTATTAATTTCGTGAGCAACACCAGCGGCCAATTGTCCTACCGATGCCATTTTCTCGGCCTGCAATAATTGTTGTTGTGCTTCTTGCAGTTGCTGAATTAGTAACTGCTGTTCTTCCCCTTTACGATGTAAATCCTCTTCCATCCGTTTACGTTGTGTAATATCAGTCAGTGATCCAACCACTTCAAGCGGGTTATCATGTTCGTCTCGAATCAGACGCAACATGTCGTGCATCCAAATGTACTCGCCACTCCGATTTAAAAATCGGTATTCATAGGTGCGATGCCCTTCCGTAAATAGTAACGCCAGACTGGAAAAAATGGTCGGAACATCGTCTGGATGAATATGATTAAACCAAAAATTGGGATCTTCAACCATTTCTGCCGGGTGATATCCCAGCACATTGAATGCATTGCTACTAACGAACGTCATTTTAAAATCACCAGTTGGTACACTGGAGTAAATAATAGCAGGAGTATTGTCAATTAAATACTGAAGGCGTGCATGCTCCAGTATTGGCATTGCAGAATGCTCCGACGGGGCTGTACTTTGCTTACCAAAATCACCAAACTCACTAAACTCTTCAAATTCAGGTAATGTCATCTGTGTACCCTATATAAACTCTTAAACGCTACCGTCGATCAACATACTTTTCTCATGACTTCGTTCGGCTCATGCGTACTCTAACCATAATATTGCCGCCATTGGATGCAGTATATACGCCCAGTTTTTGCACCAAATTATCGGTCAATACATATTCAGCAGGCAGTAACAAGACACCATCATGCGACAATAAATCCGTAGATAGAATCATCCCTTTGCACAGTGATTTAATTGGCACCTCAAAGTCATCTTCACGCACTGCCTGTGTTTGCGGATTGAGTACTTGCTTGAATGCAGCGATCACTTTTGGATCATAGCGACTACCTTCGCTGCGAATAATCATCGCTTGCGATTCTTCAATCGACAATTTGCGGTTCGCCATGATGCCAGTTTGAAAGCCATCGTAATCAACTGCTACGGCTAAAATCCTAGCGCCGAGCAAGATATCTTCTTTACTCAATCCATCTGGGTAACCACTTCCATCGAAACGTTCATGCTGTGAGCGCAAAATTTTCGAGGTGACGTACAAATCCTCAAAAGGGGTCAGAGCTTGCTCTGCGCGCTGTGTATGCTTGTGATATTGGCGTAACTGCTCTCCACTCATCTGAGTAAGCGATAACTCCAACAACTCATCACTAAACCCGATTTTTCCAATATTAGCCAATAAACCAGCAACAAAAACATCCTGTGATTCTGTGGGCGAAAGCTGCATTTCATTGGCAATTTTTCGGGCTAAATAGGCCACTTGACGCGAATGTCCCACCAATTTCCCACCTCGCATTTCAATTAAGGTAGAAAATACTTTAATTGATGTAATAAAATTTTCTTTCAATTTATCATTAGCCAAACGCAATTTAGTGGTGCGCTCCTGAACTTTTTCCTCCAAGGTCGCATTCAGTATCCTTAACTGCTCATTTTGCTCGGTCGCCAATTTTTCCAGCCGCTGTTTATCGTCCAACAACGCTTTGCGTTCCAGTGCCTGATGCACCACCTGCACAATATCGTTTTCATCCCACGGTTTAGCAATATAACGGTGGATTTCACCACAATTGACAGCGGCCACAATCGATTGAATGTCTGAGTAGCCTGTCAGTAAAATACGAATACATTCAGGCCAGCGTGCGCGTACTTTTTCCAAAAATTGCGCACCATCCATGTCAGGCATGCGCATATCTGAAATAACCAGATCGATATGCTCCTCTTCCATCAATGCCAAGCCTTCTTCCCCGCCCAGCGCAATTTGCACATGGTAGCCTTTTGCCCGAAATAAACGTCGTAATGCGGACAAGATATTTGGCTCATCATCGACACATAAAATAGTAGACGTGACTGCGGAAATCGCTTCAGCATTCATGATAATAGACTTCCTTGTTATGATTTTACATAGTGATGCTTAACGAGAAAGCATAAAACTATAAGATTAAGCATCACATTACACAAAAAACATAATTAGCTTACCTCGGGAATGTGAATTACGTCCCATTTTTCGCCAGCTTATGTGGCAATTAAATTCTGCTTTTCCGAGACAAAATTGCTGCCCCTCATTGGTATCTGCCACAACAGCAGAAAATCCCGGTAAAAACGCATCTATATCGCCAGCTAATAAGGCACCCCGCCCCTCGAATAATTTTTCGCTGGCAGAATTAATAAACGCAATCATGCCATCTTCATCCACCCCCATCATCGGAATAGGAATGGATTGCAATGTTTCTCTAGCGATATCCAGACTAATCTCATCGCGATATATTTGCTTATTTTTTGCCTGAAGCGTTTCAGTTAATTGCCGGTTAGCTGTGGCTAACTCATGATTTGCAGTTTGAATCCGCAACCCTAGCATGCGATTTTCATCCGACAGTTCTTTGTATTTAAATGCACCTTGCACTTGATCACGTAACTGTTGATCATCCCACGGTTTAGTCAGAAACCGATAGATTGAGCCTTCGTTTATCGCATCGGTAATATATTGTAATTCCGTGTAACCCGATAATACGATACGGATGGTATCCGGGTAATTAGATTTAGCCCGTCTAAAAAATTCAACCCCAGTCATCAGCGGCATACGTTGATCTGACACAATCACGTCAACCTGCCGCGTCTGCAGAATTTCCAATCCCTCATCACCACTATTTGCAATCAAAATCTCATAACCATCGGGACGGAACAAGCGTTTTAGTGATGCCAAAATATTCGGTTCATCATCGACCAACAGCAAGGTTCTCGTAGGTTTTTTGATGCGTAACAAATTTTCAGGAAGTAGGTGTTGCGCATGCAGGTAGTCTGCTGTTTTATCTGGCGGCATAGGCCGAGAAAGATAATAGCCCTGAACCATATCGCACATATTGGCACTTAAAAACGCACATTGCTCTTCCGTTTCAACCCCCTCGGCGATCACGCTGCTCCCCAAATTATGTGCCATCGAAATAATGGCATTGGAAATAGCAGCATCTTCCGGATTGGTTAAAATATCGCGGATAAACGACTGATCAATTTTAACGTAATCAAAATGCAGATGCTTCAGATAACCTAAAGCCGAATACCCAGTACCAAAATCATCCATCGAAATCCGGATACCCTGATTTTTGAATTTTTTCAGCATGGCGTCAACCGAGCCATCATAATTCATCAAGACGCTCTCGGTAATCTCCAACGTAATTTGGCGCGGATCCACACCTGTTTCAGACATAATAGCAAAAAGATTGTCCGCAAATGACGGATTTTGTAGCTGTTTAGGCGAAACATTAATCGCAATCGCTGGAACGACGATCCCTTGCGCACTCCAACTAACAATATCAGTACATACCCGCCGAACTATCCACATTCCAAGCTGATTAATCAAAGGCAATTCTTCGGCAATGGGAATAAACGCCATCGGTACAACAACCCCACGTACCGGATGTATCCAACGAATCAATGCTTCCAACCCCACCGTCTTGCCAGTTTGCAGATCGGCCACCGGTTGGTAATACATGCAAAATTCTTCTTTCTCTAACGCTGCATATAATTCATTTGCAATCGATATAGATTCAAGCGCGATCGCATCTGCTTTTGCATCAAAGAACTGAAAATTATCCCCACCCTTTTCTTTGGCTGCAACATATGCTCGATCAGCAAATTTAAATAAATCATCCAACTTTGAACAATCATTCGGATAGAGCGCCACCCCCATACTGCACGACAATTGCATCGGCAAATCATTCACACGAATCGGCTCTTTGATACTGTTACTAATACGAGTGCAAATCGTCGAGAGTACGGATGGTTTCACGCTATTTTTAATAACAACAATGAACATATCACTACCATAGTAAGTCACCATGTCATCGCTATGTAAGCGACTACGCAAGCGTGCTCCTATTTCTTTCAACACCTGATCGCCCGCTGAGACACCCGCAATGTCATTCACCAGTCTAAAATGATCAATCCCTACCTGAATCAGTGCAACCGAATTTGTCATTTTTCCGGAATACTGCACGACGCTAGATAAATAGCCCCTGAGCATTGTCCGGTTAGGCAACCCCGTCAATTCATCGTAATTTTCATAAAAATTCAGCTGTTCTTTACTGCGATTATGCGCTAATGAAATTTGATTTAATGCGGATTTTTCAGTATAAGCACACGCGTCCAATGCAATACCGATGTCGAAAAAAAGGATTTTTAACAACGCATCCTGGACACGTTCAAAGTGCAGCAAATCCCCAGCATAAAATCGCAAAATATATGGCGTTAGTAAGGACAGATATTTTTTAAAAACCGGCAAATACCATTCAGGTTTTAAGCCCAGCTTTTGATGTGCCAATCCAACCTGAATACGACTTTCCAAATACGCGGTATCGTAACATCCCGCTAGCAATGATTCAAAATACGCCATTTGGCCACGTTGCACTTTATCACTATCAAATTCATGACCTAGTTTACTTTTAGGGGCTAGGGTAGAAATAACATCAAAAATAGCATCGGTAATTTCCTTCTTGTATGGCATTAATTGCACGCCCAAATTCCGCAAAATTTCCGCATCCTCATCGGAAAATTCGAGGTAATTCAGACGTGCAAGCAGCCCATTTTTAGATGTGTTTAACACGTCCAAAAATGTATCGACTGTCAAATTTGATGTATTAGTGGCATTCATAATATGGTTAGCATAATTCAATTCATCATTAGCATCTATCTTTCTATTCCCCCAATATTACTCTGTATTTAGTTGCAATATAGAGCCAAATAGCAGCACATACTAAAATGTCGTGCTATTTATGCGAGTGCAACACTCTATTGTCTAGTTTGCTTTATCGGCAATACCACTAAGAAATGCGCTCCATTGCCAGAAATGGAACTTACGGTCAATTCACCGCCGTGATTATTCACCATCCCATAGGCAACAGATAACCCCAATCCTGTACCTTGGCCAATGGGTTTCGTCGTAAAAAACGGATCGAAAATGCGTGATATATTTTCTGCCGAAATACCTACTCCGTTATCGATAATTTCAATCGATATCGTTTCTTTTGCCGCGCGTGTACGAATGATAATTTTTCCATCTTGATCACCAATAGCATAAACCGCATTCAGCACGATATGCGTGATACTCTGATTAAGCTGAGATAGTTGACACTCGACCAAAGGCAAATCGCCAAAATCAGTAATAATTTCAGTACAAAAACCAGTAGAGTCGCTTTGATATCCATTTTTTCTAGGGCTTTGCTTTACGTTTACGCGCCGCATATGCATGGAAGTATCGCTGCCAATCAGTTTTAATGCCCCTTCTATGCCTTTGTTCACATCGGAAAACTGCCAAGCACTGCTTTGCTCAATTTGTGAAAAATCCTTCAGGCTTTGCACAATATCACGTACTCGGACCAATCCTTCATTATTCTCCTGCACAATATCAGCGACATCCTCACGTACAAAATCAATTTGGAGTTCACGTTTCAATGCGCTCAACTCGGCTCGAGTTGCAGCAGAAGCAGGCGTATCATCAAGCTGTGTTTCAATTCCTTCGTACCGACTCAATAACGTGTCGATTTTCTCAAAATTACTACGCAGTGCTTCCATATTGGAGTAAATATAGCCAATCGGTGTATTAATTTCATGCGCAACACCCGCTGCTAACTGACCAATAGAAGCCATTTTTTCTGATTGAATTAATTGAATTTTGACTTGTTCTAGGTTGCGGTTAACTTCAATCAATTCTGCATTAGCTAAGGAGATTTCACGCGTACGTTCACGCACCTTATCTTCCAAATTTTTCTTTTCTGCCATCAGTTGGCGGCGATTTTTACCTAAGGCTACGACCATCCGATTAAATGACACAGACAATTCCGCAATTTCATCACTTCCATGAATAGGTATGCTCGCATAAAACTGTCCATTCGCGATCGTTCTGGCCGCCGTATTAATAGCGTTAATTGAGTGGATCACCACACTCATTCCACGCCAGGCAAAAATAGCAGACGTAATGACAGCGATCGCCAACAACAACACTAAACTATTCCGTGCAACTAGGTAACGATGCGCATTTTCTTGTTGCGATGCCTTCTCTAGTGTTTTTTCAAGCTGAATAAATTCATTCAAAGCGTGCACATACACGCTTAATTTTGGCAATAACTGCCCCGTCGAAAGGGCACTGCCATTACCTTGATTACCCTTTCTAACCTCATTTACCATTGCCTCACACACACTCACATACTGTTTTTGAACCTGTTGAATCGTCAAAAAAAGAGCACGTTCCTGCTCAGTATCTAACTCATGCTCGAGAGTCGCGTATACCTGATTAATGTCGTTTCGGGTGTTGTATTGAGCCTGCGCTAACTGATTAAATTTTCCCAACCCAAGCTCTTGCGAGTGAACTAGCGATAGCATTTCCAGTGTTCTCTCGGCGTTTTCTTCAATCAACGCGATACCGGATTGTGCAAGCATAATACGATCAAAATGCGATGCTCCTTTCGTCCTGGCATTGAGTTGGCCAGACAAAAACATCCCCTGATTTTCCGCAAGCTCCCGCATCTGCTGTAACGTAACAATATTAATTGTCAACATTACCAATAACAAGACAGCGAAAGCGATGAATAATCGTGTTCTGATTTTGAATCGAGAAAACAACGTAAATTGGCGTATTGCATTCCTCAACTTAATTCCTCAACTTAGCTTCTCAACTTAGTTTCCTAACTTAGTTTCCTAACTTAAGCTGTTGAGAATGCGGGAGCGCAAAAGAACCATGCGAATAAATAAGTGACTAGCGGAGCTAATTCTACCCCAAAAAAAATACTCCAAGGCAATAATTTGAGCAATAACTTACGCAACAATTAAATAGAGTGCCACACGTGGCGCTGGAAAAGCCCTCTGGAAGGGGTTTGCATCCCCTCCCATCATGTCGCTCCTACGTCGCTAACCGGCATGAAGGCCGGGGTTTCAAACCCGAGTCAGTTTTTTGAGCAAAAAAAAAGACCGTCAAAAGACGATCTTTTTTAAATTTGGTCGGAGTACAAGGATTCGAACCTTGGACCCCCTGGTCCCAAACCAGGTGCGCTACCGGGCTGCGCTACACTCCGAAGACAACAATTATAGTTTCACTCAATAAGTTTGTCAAGAATTATCACTATAATTTATAAGAAAAATTAACTACCGTAGTAAATATTCCAAAACACCACCCCAAAACACCCTGCACTTATCCTGATACCACGTTCTTCTGATAATATGTTTTGGATAACTCTTTTTTTTAGATCTAAGCAGATTGGACCCGAAAAAAAAGACCGTCAAAAGACGATCTTTTTTAAATTTGGTCGGAGTACAAGGATTCGAACCTTGGACCCCCTGGTCCCAAACCAGGTGCGCTACCGGGCTGCGCTACACTCCGAAGACCAGAATTATACTTTCGTGCATCTTGCATGTCAATAACTATCTGAAAAGAATTTACTACATGACCTGACACTACCCCTTATCACTTCCTATCAGGCTGAAATGCGCATCAATCCATTTTTAACAACAACTAATCACACCTTCGCTACCACATTATGACATGCGACACCAAAATTACCCATTTTGTAGGAACAATCCTACAAAACCACAGTCTATTCTCACAGATGGAATCAGCCGTTCCTGATTTCTTATGCTGCCGTGTTGCAGCATACTCATGCCATGAAACAATTATGCCGAAACCAATTCATGAACATCTACATTGTCGAAGATTCTATTCATATTCAGACACGTTTAAAACGTCTGGTGGAACTGCGCCCTGAATTTCGGGTAATTGGCATGTCAGGGGATTTGGTCACGGCAAATAAATCGATATTTGAACTCGCTTCAGCGCAGGAAGAAGAAAAGAAATTGCAAGTCATCATTTTAGATATTCATTTAAGTGACGGAAATAGTTTTGGTCTTTTGAAATTAATAAAGCATGAAAAGCCACAAATAAAAGTACTTATTTTCAGCAATCACGCGACCGAAGATAATCGGTTATATGCGATGCGTGCAGGCGCTGATTGTTTTTTAGATAAATCAAATGAATTTGATCAACTCCCCGGAGTATTACAGCATTGGCTGAAAATCTCTGATCCAACAACGCCTTTGAAAGTGAGATGACCATGTTATCCCAAACTACACTACTACCAAGCTCCAATCCAATCGCCAATCAAGCTGACAACAGTCAAGGACGTTCCAATTGGGGGAATCAGGGGAAATTATGGTCAAGCTTAGCTGAAATCGGCGATTTCTTTCATATAGCACCGACACCAGGCATTCTTGGTGAAACAATCTTGTTCCAGCATGTGCACTACAAAGCAGGACAGCGTATTCACACATTAGGCCAAGAATTTGATACACTTTACCTAATTAACTCAGGTTTTCTAAAAACAGTGTTATTGGATGAATTTGGTCATGAACAAGTACTCCATTTTCCAATGAAAGGCGATGTTCTAGGCATTGATAGTATTCATATTGGACACCATAGCTCTGAAGCCATTGCACTATCGGACTGCGACGTTATTCTTGTACCCTACAAAAGCATGGTCATCCTAAGCCGGACCCACGAAGAACTTGAACATGCCTTATTCAGTCTCATGAGCCGAGAATTGGCGCGCGAACAAACCATGGTGAGTATGTTGGGCGCATTGAGTGCCGAAGCACGTGTTTCCCGCTTCTTACTCTCACTATCCGAGCGTTTTTCCTATTTAGGCTATTCCAAAAACATATTTAATCTACGTATGACTCGGAATGAAATCGGCAGTTACCTGGGACTCACACTTGAAACCGTCAGTCGCACCTTATCGGCACTAAATGAAATTGGACTTATCTCGGTTAATCAGCGCAGAATATGCATCAATGATGCATTCGCACTTAAAAATCTCAGAAAACTGCCTTCCAGCAAAACAAAACAAAAAATGAGTGAGTGCCTACAAAATACACCATTAAATGACTGGGGCTTAACACCAGCACTGAATTAGAAAATCACAAACAGGAAGGAATTGTAATGACTTATAAAACAATACTTGTTCATATTGATGACACGGAACGTTCAAAACAACGCGTTGAAATAGCAGCGCAACTCGCCATTCGACAAGAAGCACATCTGGTTGGTGTCGCTGTCACGGGCATATCCCGTTTCATCTACCAAGATGGGAGCATTAGCGGCATCGACCCAAGCCTGCTCACGCATCTGGATTTTCTGCGTGAACGTGCCGAGCATGCTGCCGAAAATTTCCTTCCATTTGCGAAACAATTGGGCCTGACGTCGTATGCGAGCGAAGTGACACAAGATGAGATTGACGGCGGTATTGTCCTACATGCGCGCTATGCCGATCTCATTGTCATTGGACAAAATAATCCGAGTGAGCTATCGCCTTCCGTGATGAATGATTTTCCGGAATACCTGATACTGCATTCAGGCCGTCCTGTGTTGGTTGTCCCCTACGCTGGCGACTTTACTACATTTGGACGTCGCCCCTTGATTGCCTGGGATGGCGGACATTCAGCCACCCGTGCGATTACGGATGCAATCCCCTTATTAAAGATGGCCGATCTGGTGCAACTGGTTATCATCAATCCACCAGACCAAGATCACGGCGAACAACCTGGGGCAGATATTGCCACTTATCTGGCGCGACACGGCGTGAAATTAGAGGTATCAACTCACGTGACCAAAGTCGACGTCGGAAATGCCTTACTGTCTATCTCAGCCGATCTCAATTCCGATTTAATCATTATGGGTGGCTACGGACATTCCCGTTTCCGCGAAATGATTATGGGGGGAGCAACCCGTACCATACTCGAATCTATGACAGTACCCGTGTTATTATCACACTGAAAATGCACTAAAATAACGCACTCAACTTATCATCCTCTAATGATTGAGCTAACAGGTTACAAGTACAACACTTGCAATTAAGCACTAGTGACTAGTACATTGTTAGCTCAATTATGACTAATACCACTACACGAGTATTCGTTGGCCTTCTTGGTCAATAGCGTTCGTTCACGTCAACCATCCCCGTCACGCCGCAATGATTTGTAACACTTTTAGTGAATACATAGGGAGATTCTCCAAAATCAACTAAAATTGGGGAATTATATTTATTATCTACGCATATCATTGTGCAAAAAGAACACTATTTAATACGTGACCGCACCGTCATCGGCGCCTTATTGGCAGTGAGCTTACTATCTTACGTAATCAGCTGGAAAGTGTCATTTTTGCAGCGTTACTTTTTTCCAGAATTTCATCTGTTTTTTGAATTAACTAGCATTAGCATTTTTATTGCTATATTTTTAAATGGATGGCGCAGCAATGCATCCGATAATAATGCATTCAGCAACATTACCGGAGTTATGCTGTTAGCGCTCAGTTTTCTATGTGCAGCCTTATTTGATGTAGTTCACGTTATCAGTTTTCACTCCACCTCAGTACCACCTCAGCCACAATCGATGCTACAGCAAGTGCCCATGCTGTTTTGGATAGCAGCCCGAAGCGCTACATTAGTTGGACTATTGCTACTTATTAGCAATCACTCCAGCACTCCCTCTATTAAAAAAACGTTTGTACGCTTTGTGCGCTCTCCTCGGACTATTCTGATCGCGGCACTTGTCTTGGTCATCGTGATCAGCGCGTTGATTGGTGAGTATACGTACCATCTACCCACCAACACCGACAACATGAAACAAGCGGTGACGTCACTTATCTTCCCCATCACGATTCCAAGTAAACTACTGATGACTGGATTTGCACTAACCGCTATTTATTTTTACAAAAAAAATTCCCCCCTTTTTTCATCAGCACAAAATAAAGAAACAAACTTACTTTTTTTTTCCAGTCTCGGCTTCGCTCTGGCTGAATTATGCTACTTAAATGCCAATAGCAATATAAGCTATCTCACCGTTCTTGGCCAACTCAACCAACTCATTGCGATAGTATTGATTTACAAATACATTACACTCAAAACAATTCAAATCCCACAGCAAGATGCAGCATTAATCAATCATGAACTTGATAATCGCAATCATCGTCTTGCCGGCATCATCAATACAGCGACTGACGGTATCATCACTATTAACTCTGAACATAAAATCGTGATGACAAATCCTGCGGCTGTCACCTTCTTTGGCTATGAAACCGGAGAAATGGAAGGTATGGATTTATCCCATATTATTCCATTACAACATCGTCAAAATCATAACGCACATGTGTCTACATTCGGTGAGACAGGAGTTTCCATACGACAAATGGGAGAAGGGAAATCAGAGTTTTCTGTTTCTGGACTCAAAAAAAATGGCGAGGAATTTCCCGTGGAAGCAGCTATTTCTAGCTTAGCCGAAGGAAACTCTCGCTTTTATACGGTTATTTTTCGCGATATCAGCGAACGAAGAATTGCCAGAGACCATATGAAACACTATCAGGATGAACTCAGCCACCTGTCACGCTCACTCCAATCCATCCGTGAAGAAGAACGCAAACATATTGCCCGAGAACTACATGATGACCTTGGTCAGCTGTTAGCTGCCTTGCGCATGGATTTGATTATGCTTAAAAAAGCACAAGATGACAGAAAAAATACCCTGCCATTTATCGACAGCATGGATCAATTAATTCTTACGTCGATTACCACATTACGCCGAATCGCAACCAACTTGCGACCACGTGCACTAGATGAAGGCGGCTTGTTTTTTGCACTAAAATCATTGCAAAAAGAATTTAGAGAGCATCATGGCATTGATTGTGACCTCCATGCAAATGAACATGATCTGGTACTCAATGACGATATAAGCACAACTGTCTACCGGGTGATTCAAGAGTCATTAACCAATGTCGCACGTCACGCACAAGCCAACCGAGTCAGCATTCAACTTGAACAACTCGAAAATCAGTTGCATTTCAAAATACAAGACAATGGCCAGGGTATTGCATCCTACGATTTTTTGAAAAATCAGTCTTTTGGATTAATTGGCATGCGTGAACGGGTACTCGCCCTGAATGGTCAACTGCTCATCACAGCCAATGCAGACAATGGCACCTGCATTGAAGTGACGTTACCGTTAACGATGTAACGGTCTTCCCCCTATGGGTATGCCCTACGTATGGTATACCGCCCTATTTTCTGATATAGCGCAATTATCGCCCGCATTCAATTGCAAATAGCGAGCGGATATCACATCCTGATTGATGACGCTGCCCTTACTAGCGCTGTAGCGCACAGCAGCATCGTTACGGATAACTATCCTAACTTTATAAGCAAATTCAACCGAGCCCGTTAGCGCTATGAACGACAAAAAACATAAGCCCGGCAATACTACTATTGAACAATATCAATATGTACTAGATCAATTTTCCAACGCCTTGCACGCCATTCGCGAAGAAGAACGCAAACGCATTTCCAGAGAACTACATGATGATGTAGGTCAGTTGTTGGCAGCATTGCGTATCGACTTAACCTTACTCCAAAAGCAGCACGCGCAACACAATCTCACATTCCCTTCCATTTCCAGCATGGATTTACTTCTCACTACGACCGTGACGGCGCTACGCCGGATCACCGCTGGTTTACGGCCGTTAGCACTAGAAAAAAGTAATCTATTCAGCGCCTTGCAATCTCTCCAAAACGACTTCGAACAACGCTATGGAGTTACATGCCACTTCCACGCCAATGAAGCAGATTTAACCTTGGACGATACCCTGAGTTCAACGGTCTATCGCCTCATTCAGGAATCGCTATCGAACATCGTCAGCCACGCGTTGGCATCACAGGCAACTATTCACTGTAGTAAACGCGATGATAATCTACATATCATTATTGAAGACGATGGCAGTGGAATGTCAACGCTTGATTTTACCAAGCGCCAATCCTTTGGCCTGATCGGGATGCGTGAGCGGGTCAATCAATTACATGGCGAACTCGCCATGGAAAACACTGGCTTAAAAGGGACACGTATCACTATACGTTTACCACTATTTTTTTAAATCAATATCAGCCAAGCATTCCAGCCCACGCGGGCTAATATACTGCCCATCCTGATCTGACGTGATATAGCCTTTTTTATGCAAAAATGTCGATACATCTGGCGTCAGATCACAAAGCGAATCACTGACAACTGCCCGTAACCCGTCAATGCACTGCTTGGCATACAATGCCATATGACCTTGCTCAGTCAATTCCAGTTGTCCATCTTTGCGATAGCTGACATATTTTATGCCACTTAAACGGCGAACATTTCTGGCTACGCAAATACTAGGCTTAGTACTTCTAGTGTGACGACTAATTTGTTCCAACGCGTCAAATTCATCGATACTTAAGTCTTTACTCATTCCAACGGCCCTACTTTCTTTTGTTGCGACGAACGCGCTTGTCTACAAACTCACCACAGACTAAGTTAGGGTGGGTTCATCAAGCAGCGTAGTCAACGAGATTAGCGAGGAGATGAGTTAATCACTATTTTTCAATTGCTTAACTCAATTACCGAACGCAATTACCTAACTGAGCTGTTCCATCCGGATTTTGGTCACAGCACCAAATACCGCATCTAATTGTTCAATTTTTTCCATCGCGGCCAACACATTTTTTTCTTGTGTCTGATGCGTCAAAATAATGATATCCGTTTGCGATTCATTCACGGCAGGCTCTTTTTGCAGCATAGCATCAATAGAAATCGACAAATCGGCCAAAATACGCGTTACATCAGCTAACACGCCAGCTTGATCTGCGACACGTATCCGCAAATAATAACTGGTAGTGATTTCTGCCATTGGCAAAATCACTTCCTGATTAATCGCATCCGGCTGAAAGGCGAGATAAGGAACCCGATGCTCCGGATCAGCGGTTGCTAAACGTGTCACATCAACCAAATCAGCAATCACCGAGGATGCGGTAGGCTCAGCACCAGCACCACGACCGTAGTACATGGAAGCCCCAACGGCATCCCCTTGCACTAACACGGCATTCATCGCGCCTTCCACATTGGCGATCAGGCGGGTATTTGGAATCAGGGTCGGATGCACACGCAACTCAATGCCTTTTGCTGTCCGCTTGGTGATCCCTAATAATTTGATGCGATATCCAAGCTGTTCAGCATAAGTAATATCAATTGCCTGAAGCTGACTAATCCCTTCGACATGCGCTTTATCAAATTGCATCGGAATACCGAAAGCAATGGCCGCCATGATGGTCGCTTTATGCGCGGCATCGACACCCTCAATATCAAAGGTAGGATCCGATTCGGCATAGCCCAGATCCTGAGCTTGCTTAAGTACCGTCGCAAAATCTAATCCTTTATCACGCATTTCAGTTAAGATGAAATTCGTGGTGCCATTAATAATGCCGGCAATCCATTCAATACGATTGGCACTCAAGCCTTCACGCAGCGATTTAATAATAGGAATTCCGCCAGCAACTGCCGCCTCGAAAGCAACCATAACGCCTTTATCATGGGCTGCTTTAAAAATTTCATTACCATGTATCGCCAATAATGCTTTATTCGCAGTAACAATGTGTTTTCCGTTAGCAATCGCGGTCAAGACCAACTCTTTCGTCAATCCGGTGCCGCCGATCAACTCGACCACAATATCGATATCTGGGTTATTAACCACTAGCATCGCATCGCCCACCACAACACAGCTCGTACCAACCAGCGCCCGAGCGCGTTCAACGTTGCGCACAGCAATCATAGAAATTTCAATTGCACGTCCTGCCCGACGCATAATTTCTTGCTGATTACGTCGTAACACGTTAAAAGTGCCGGCACCTACTGTGCCAAGTCCGAGCAAACCTACCTTGATTGGTTTCATAATTTATTCCGTAACAAAAATCCGTAGCAAAAATACTGTCTGGCTTTATACCATAATCAGAACAAACACGGCAGCATTACGCCACAGATGCTTGCCCCATGTAATAAAATCTGGTGTGGCGTGACGCAAACTCGCGCACATTCGCTTGAATTAGCTGATTTTCAAGAGCGACTTACGCGCTTCAACCAAATGCTCTGTGCCATGCCGTTTGCGATAACCTTCCAAAAACCGTGCAATCCGTCCGATAGCTTCGGCCAAATCATCCGCATTAGGCAAAAACACAATGCGAACATGATCTGGATAAGGCCAGTTGAATCCGGTTCCCTGAACAATCAATACTTTTTCTTCGTTTAGTAATTCATAAGCAAAGTCCTGGTCATTCGTAATTGGGTATATTTCCGGATCAAACTTAGGAAACATATACAACGCCGCACGCGGCTTAACACAGGTTACACCAGGAATAGCAGTAAGAAGTGCATATGCCAAATCACGTTGTTTCAGTAAACGCCCGCCAGGGCCCACCAAGTCTTGAATACTTTGGTAGCCACCCAATGCTGTCTGAATGGCATATTGTCCTGGCGTATTCGCGCACAAGCGCATCGTCGCCAGCATATTCAAACCTTCAATATAGTCTTTGGCATGGCGTTTTTCACCTGAAACGACCATCCAACCTGCGCGATAACCACATGAACGGTAATTTTTTGATAAACCATTAAACGTGATGAACAATACATCATCCGCCAAGGAGGCGATCGACGTATGGCTGGCCATATCGTATAAGGTTTTATCGTAAATTTCATCAGCACAAATAATCAACTGATATTCACGAGCAACATCAACTATTTGCTGCAATAATTCATCTGAATACAATGCCCCAGTCGGATTATTGGGATTAATCACCACAATCGCACGCGTATTCGGCGTAATTTTACGGCGTATATCGGCAATATCCGGCATCCAATCGGCCGCTTCATCACAGATATAGTGAACAGGCGTTCCACCAGACAAACTGACAGCAGCCGTCCACAATGGATAGTCTGGGGCAGGCACAAGCACTTCGTCCCCATCATTGAGCAACGCACTCATACACATCACGATTAACTCGGAAGAACCATTGCCAATATAAATATCATCAATCGTCACACCACGCACTTGCTTACTCTGGGTGTAGTGCATAATGGCTTTACGTGGGGCAAACATACCTTTAGAATCGGTATACCCTGCTCCATTCGGCATATTTAGAATCATATCCCGCACAATTTCATCAGGCGGGTCAAAATTAAACGCAGCCAGATTACCAATATTTAACTTGATAATTTTATGACCTTCATCCTCCAGTTGCTTGGCGCGCTCCGGAACCGGACCACGAATTTCATAGCAAATATTGTCTAATTTTTTTGATTTATGTATCAAGCGCACAGCCCCACCCCCTATAAACAAAATGCAATGCAGCAATTAGTGCATTACGAAACAGCCCATTGTCCTCCAATGCGTACCGTATAATCAAGTTTTCTATGATTAAACCGCCTAATCACACTATTTTGTGAACTAACAGCAAAAAACAGTGCCTCATCGCCATGTTTTGGAGCAGTGCATCATTTTACCCTGATAGGATAGATGACTGCGACGTCTGATTTCCATCCAAATTCACCTGTTTTTTTATAATTAGAAAGAAAAACGCTACAATGCGGCTTGGCCTTTCTATTTAATTGTCCTTTTTGGTCTTTTTTATAAAAAACTAACTTGTTAGTTTTCACTCTATTTCGCGTCACCATTTTATTATGAAGCTTCATTCACCTCAGACACAGCACTACCAAACCATCACGGGATACGAAACTGATAGCGTGGAAATCAACGCCATCACCTTTACCCACAGCCTGATTGTTTTACCCGAAGTTGCCCCCATCATCTGGCCAGTAACTGACTTTGATATGCTGACTGAAGCCGATTTTCATGGCATCGCCCAGAGCGCTCCTGACGTCGTTATTCTCGGGACCGGAAAACGGCAACGCTTTATCCACCCTAAACTTATTACCAGCCTGATTTCGCAACGCATAGGGGTTGAATGCATGGATAATCAAGCTGCTTGTCGCACCTACAATATTTTAATGTCTGAAGGCCGAAAAGTTGCCCTCGCTCTCATCTTCGCTGAACGTTGATTATTTTCGTCCCCAATGACATCACTCCAAGCACAATGATAACTTCCTCCCATACGAGCAAATTTCCACTCTGGCTGTGGATCAGCCTTTTTTTATTTTTAGCTATCTGGTTTTATATGCTAGGCGCACGCACGCTGGTCCCGACCGACGAAGGTCGTTATGCTGAAATGGCGCGCGAAATGGTTGCTACCGGCAACTGGATAACGCCACGTTTAAATGGCATCAAGTATTTTGAAAAACCACCATTACAAACCTGGATGAATGCGCTCACCTTTTCCGCCTTTGGTCTGGGCGAATGGCAAGCACGCTTATGGACCGGTTTGACCGCATTATTCGGCATCTTTTTAGTCGGCTATACCGGCACCCGCGTCATGAGTCGCAATGTCGGCATCAATGCCGTACTCATTTTGGCCTCATCATTCTGGTGGTCAGCGATGGGGCACATCAACACCCTCGACATGGGCTTATCCGGCATGATGACGCTGGCGCTGTGTGGACTGCTGCTAGCGCAACGTGATGATGCGACAAGACAAGAACAACGTAACGGCATGCTACTCTGCTGGCTCGGAATGGCACTGGCAACTCTCTCAAAAGGACCGATGGGCATTGTTCTTCCAGGCGCAGTATTGGTGTTATACACTGCTGCCGCGCGTGACTGGCGTATCTGGCAGCGCCTCCACCTGATCAAAGGACTGCTACTCTATTTTGCGATTACCACACCTTGGTTTGTGCTGGTATCTCACGCCAATACTGAATTTTTGCATTTTTTCTTTATTCATGAGCATTGGGAGCGATTTACCAGCAAAGTGCACCACCGTGACGGCCCACTCTATTATTTCATCCCATTATTGATCATTGGCACCTTCCCGTGGGTGGGAATACTATTACAAAGCCTGTGGAACAGCACACGTCAACAAGCATCGCGCTTTCAACCGGGCAAACTGCTATTGATTTGGGCCGTCTTCATTTTTGCTTTTTTTAGTGTCTCCAGCTCAAAACTGCCATCGTACATTCTGCCGATTTTCCCGGCGCTAGCATTGCTAATTGCGATATATATGGAACGCCCGTCAACAAGCTACCCTGTGCGCGGCTTGACCATTTCTAGTATATTACTGGGCATCATTGGCCTGTTACTTCTGGGTGTACGAATCTTTGCGGATAAGATTCCTGCGCTTAATGGTGATGTGCTTGAGCGCGTTTACAATCAGGCCTATCTGCCCTGGCTGAGCGCAACTAGCATCCTCATGATCGTTGCTGGCCTGGTGGCATTTTGGTTAGCACGACATAAACAACGTACCGCCATCTGGGTCATCGCTTGGGCAGGGTTTTTGTCCTCACAATTGCTTATGCTAGGACATGAACCGTGGGGTCGCTATCTGGCTGGCACCGAGCATCTAGCCGCAATACAAGCAGAATTAACGCCAGAAACACCGCTGTATGCTGTCGGACGCTATGAACAAGCGCTACCATTTTATTTGCGCCACACGACCATTCTGGTTGAGCACCCAGACGAACTCGAATTCGGACTAGAACAAGAACCTCAGCTATGGATACCCAACCGTACTGATTTTGTTAACCAATGGCGTGACGATCAGGCGCACGGCGTCACTGCTATGGCCATTATTCAACCCGCAATATATGCTGAGCTACTGCAGCAAGGCGTACCGATGCGCATCATTACGCAAGATCCGCGCAGAGTAATCGTTTCATCTGCACTGAAATAGCCTGACTATACACATGAGTAACGATTTAACCGACCAAGATCACGACGACAAAGGATATAAAATGACAAAAGCAACACCACAGGCTTTTTTGCCTTTTTCTCGTCCCAGCATTGACGAAGCCACCATCGAAGAGGTAAGCAACGTATTACGCTCCGGTTGGCTGACCTCTGGGCCTAAAGTACAGGCCTTTGAAGCCGCCTTGTCCCATTATTTTGGCGGTCGACTGGTACGCACCTTTAATTCCGGTACGTGCACCATGGAAATTGCACTGCGTATTGCCGGAATTGGTCCCGGCGACGAAGTTATTACCACGCCGATTTCCTGGGTAGCCACGGCCAATGTAATTATTGAAGTCGGTGCAACGCCTGTATTTGCCGATATCGACCCAATTACCCGCAATCTGGATCTGGATAAATTGGAAGCGGCGATTACACCGCGTACCAAAGCCATTATTCCTGTGTATTTATCTGGACTGCCGATGGATATGGACCGGATGTACCGCATTGCCAATAAATATAATTTACGGGTAATTGAAGATGCGGCACAAGCGTTGGGATCGCGCTGGCAAGGTAAGCCCATCGGTTCATTCGGCGATTTAGTTTCATTCAGTTTCCAGGCAAATAAAAATCTGACTACCTCAGAAGGTGGCTGTCTGGTCGTCAATACGCAGGAAGAAGCACGTTTGGCAGAAAAATTTCGCTTACAGGGTGTCACTCGAAGCGGAATTGATGGCATCGATGTCGATGTATTAGGTGGAAAATACAATATGACCGACATTGCCGCTACCCTCGGATTAGGACAATTGCCGCATATTGACGCAATTGCCGCACATCGCCGCAGTCTTGCGTGTCACTATTTCACCTGTTTTGGTCCTGATTTTGAAATCCGTAGCGGCGCCCAACTTCCTGTGGCCGACACTGAAACAAGCAACTGGCACTTATTTCAAATCATCCTGCCTATCACGGTTAAACGTGCCGATTTTATGAAAAAAATGATGGACCACAATATCGGCACTGGGTTCCACTACTCACCAATTCATCTATTCACACTCTACCGTGAACGCGGCTTTAAAGAAGGCATGTTCCCGGTCGCCGAACATATTGGTTACCAAACAGTTACCCTTCCCATGTTTAATGCCATGCAAAAAGCGGATGTAGAACGCGTAGCCGATGCAGTAAAGTTGTGCCTTTACACGGTTTCAGATTACACTTCGGCTTGAATTCACAGTTCAACTACAACTACTAATGCAATCAATGAAACCTGAACTCTCTGTTGTTATCCCAATTTATAACGAACAAGCGGGGCTACCGCAGTTATTCGCTCGCTTATATCCTGCGCTAGATAAATTAGCGCGGGAAGGTATTAGCTATGAAATCGTCTTCGTTAATGATGGCAGCCGAGATCAATCTGCAGCGATACTCTCCGACCAGTTCCGTCTGCGTCCTGATGTCACGCGCATTGTTTTGTTTAATGGAAATTACGGTCAACACATGGCAATCCTGGCTGGATTTCAGGCCACACGCGGTGAAATTATTGTCACACTGGATGCCGACCTGCAAAACCCTCCTGAAGAAATCGGCGCATTAGTGAGTAAAATGCGTGAAGGTTATGATTATGTCGGCTCCATCCGTCGTAAACGACAAGACTCACTGTGGCGCACCTACGCATCACGCGCCATGAACCATTTTCGCGAACGCATTACGCACATTAAAATCACCGATCAGGGCAACATGTTGCGTGCCTATGGCCGTAATGTCATTGATTTGATTAATCAATGCACAGAAATGAATACGTTTGTCCCGGCCTTGGCCTATACCTTTTCACGCAACCCGACAGAAATTACCGTCGAACACGAAGAACGCTCAGCGGGCGAATCGAAATACTCGTTATATAGCTTAATCCGACTTAATTTTGATCTAATGACGGGTTTTTCGATCATGCCACTTCAACTTTTTTCCATGCTGGGAATGGCATTATCCGCTGGCTCTGGCGCATTAGTCGTATTTTTACTTATTCGCCGTTTTATTCTAGGTGCAGAAGCCGAAGGCTTATTCACGCTATTTGCCATCGCATTTTTCCTGATGGGAGTGATTTTATTTGGCATTGGATTATTGGGAGAATACATCGGACGGATTTACCAACAAGTACGCGGGCGCCCTCGCTTTGTTGTGCAAACCATTCTGGAACAAACCACCAATGACTAATCAAACTCACATTGTGAACTCCCAAGCCAATCGCGCCGTCATTTTTGCCTACCATAGCATCGGCGTACATAGCATGAAGGTGTTAATGGCACGTGGTGTAAAAATCAGCTTAGTCATCACGCACCGCGATAATCCGAACGAAGCCATTTGGTTTGAATCGGTTGCCGCACTGTGTCAGGAACACCAGATTCCGGTGCTCTTTGATCCTGAACCAACAGAATTACACGACGCTGTCGCTGCACTGACACCTGATTTTATTTTTAGCTTTTATTACCGCAACATGCTACCGATCAAGGTGCTAGCACTAGCTACCCGCGGTGCGTTCAATCTACATGGCTCCCTCCTACCACAGTATCGGGGACGAGTACCAGTCAACTGGGCCGTACTGCATGGCGAAACAGAGACTGGAACAACACTACACGAAATGACCGAAAAACCGGATGCAGGCGCCATCATTGCACAAACGTCTGTGCCAATCCTCCCAGACGACACTGCACACGACGTATTTGGTAAACTGACGGTGGCTTCAGAACAAACCCTATGGCATGCGATTCCCTTACTGCTGACTGGTAACGCACCTAGATTAGCCAACGACCTTAGTAAAGGTAGTTATTTTGGTGGGCGCAAACCAGAAGACGGACGAATTAATTGGCAATTACCGGCTCAACAGGTCTACAATTTACACCGTGCTGTTGCTCCGCCCTACCCTGGTGCATTTTTCGACAGCCCAGATCACGATCATGCATCACCCCACCGTTTCATCATAAAAAAAGCCCGACTGGCTACTGCCGAGACCTTTGCTGCAAAACCAAATTTGCCTCAAGGCTTAACAGTAGTGGATAATGTCATCTTTGGCGTGTGCGGCGATGGTCGCGCACTCAGGATCGACGAATTATTATTTAATGGCAGCCTGATATCCGCCAGTCAATTGCAACAATTACTCAGTTAGATAAAGATAATCCCCCATGAAAAAAGTTCTTATTCTTGGCGTTAATGGTTTCATTGGCCACCACCTTTCCAAACGCATTTTGGAAACCACTGACTGGCATGTGTATGGCATGGACATGCAAACCGATCGTCTCAGTGACATTATTGATCACGAGCGTATGCACTTTTTTGAGGGTGATATCACCATCAATAAAGATTGGGTTGAATACCACGTCAAAAAATGCGACGTCATCCTACCGCTGGTTGCGATTGCAACACCATCAACGTATGTCAAAAAACCGCTACGCGTATTTGAGCTGGATTTTGAAGCGAATTTACCGATCGTGCGTTCCGCTGCTAAATACGGCAAACATTTAGTCTTCCCATCGACATCCGAAGTGTATGGTATGTGTCATGACGACGAATTCGATCCTGAGGCGTCAGAACTCATTTGCGGTCCAATCAACAAACCACGCTGGATCTACTCCTGCGCCAAGCAACTGATGGATCGCGTCATCTGGGGCTACGGTATGGAAGACAACTTGAATTTCACCCTTTTCCGTCCATTTAACTGGATTGGCGCAGGATTAGATTCTATCCACACCCCAAAAGAAGGTAGCTCACGCGTCGTTACCCAATTTTTTGGTCATATCGTGCGCGGTGAAAATATTTCATTAGTTGATGGCGGCCTGCAAAAACGCGCCTTTACCTATATCGATGACGGTATCGATGCGTTAATGAAAATTATTGCGAATAAAGATGGCATTGCCACAGGTAAAATTTACAATATCGGCAATCCATCCAATAATTTCTCTATCCGCGAATTAGCACACATGATGCTGACTCTGGCAGCAGAATATCCAGAATATGCAGAAACAGCCAAACAAGTTAGTATCATCGAGACTACATCGATGGAATACTATGGCCAAGGCTATCAAGACGTACAAAATCGCGTACCTAAAATCACCAACACCGTTGAAGAGCTTGGCTGGAAGCCACATACCACCATGCCGGATACCATGCGCAACATTTTTGATGCCTACCGTAGTCAAGTTGCACAAGCCCGTGCATTAATGGACTAATGAAGTAAGGACTTGAAATAGCGATTGAAATAACGGATGCAGGTAATATGTATCTACATCCGTTATTTTCTGCATCCGTTATTTCATTCTTCAAGTCACGCATTCCCACCACCATCCAGCGCTAACCACTCTTCCTTACAAGCATCCACCACCATGCCCACGATTACTCTCAAAATTGATGTTGACACCTATCGTGGAAGCCGTGAAGGCACCCCCAATCTGGCACGTCTTCTAGGACAGTATAAGGCTAATGCCACCTTTTTATTTTCTCTCGGCACAGACCATACTGGGTGGGCATTACGACGCGCATTGCGCCCAGGTTTTTTTCAAAAAGTATCACGCACTTCGGTGCTAGAACATTACGGACTCAAAACTCTCATGTATGGAGTGTTACTACCGGGACCCGATATTGGAAAAACCTGTGCTACGCAATTACGCGCCGTTGCCGCGGCAGGGTTTGAATGTGGCATACACACGTGGGATCACGTCGTTTGGCAAGATAATGTCCGGCACCGTGGGGCGGCATGGACACAACAACAAATGAAGAAGGCGTATGACTGTTACACGCGCATATTCGGCATCGCACCACACACGCATGGCGCCGCCGGATGGCAAATGAATCCCACGGCCTTTGCAACCGAAGATAGCTGGAATTTTGCATACGCTTCTGACGGACGCGCACAACTAAACGACGATGGAAGTTTAGTGAACCCAACTAGCGGCCCTTATCGGATTAGTATCGACGGTCAACTCAAAACATGTATTCAACTCCCGACCACCTTACCGACCTTAGACGAACTACTCGGCAGAACCATAGCAGGAACAGAAATCGGATTGCATAATATCGCCGCGCACATCTTAAAACTAACAAAACAGCCACGCGATCATGTATTTACCTTACATGCCGAGCTTGAAGGACAAAAACTTGCCCCCATATTTGAGGAATTGCTCATTGGATGGAAGAAGCAGGGATATGAATTTAGCTCGATGGGGGAGTATTACGCTACTCTTGTCAAAAACAATGCTATAGCCGATTTACCCAGCCACGCACTTCAATGGGCACAATTGCCCGGCCGCTCAGGTGACTTGATTACCGTTTAACCAAACATGTGTTATCGATCGTCACTGATCATCCTGACAATTCTATGCAAGCACGGCAGTATCCTCAAGCAACGAGGACATATTTCGCTCTACGAATTAATTTACCCAGGAGAACACGGTGACAACAAGTTTAATTGAGTCCAGCAGTGCCATCAGTGAAACTCCACTCGCGGACATAGGCGCCCGTTTTCGTACAATTGATTCAGCAATGACAAGTGAAAAAACATTCAACATCACTGACTATTCCGGAAAAAATATTGTTCTGTATTTTTATCCCAAAGATAACACGCCAGGATGCACAACCGAAAGTATCGCATTTCGCGATTTGTATCCGCAATTTCAAGCTGCCAACACACTTATTTTTGGCGTTAGCCGCGACAATTTGCGTTCACATGAAAATTTCAAAAGCAAACTTGATTTGCCATTTGAATTAATTTCAGACCCAGACGAAGAGCTATGTCTCTTATTCAATGTGATGAAACTCAAAAACATGTACGGAAAACAAGTACGTGGAATCGATCGCAGCACTTTTGTTATTGACGGGAATGGCAAAATAGTGAAAGAATGGCGTGGAGTGAAAGTGAATGGCCATGTGGATGATATTCTGGAATTTGTGAGTTCTTGTAATTAACTAAAAACCAAACCACCTATCGAAAAGCCGTTATCACTCAGGCACAATGTCTGTAGGTACGGCTTTTTATGTTTCCACTAGTAGAGATTGAGGTTCTGATGCCACTACCAAAAATGCCAACAAAACCAGCCGTTATTTTGTCCAAAGAGGACTACCCAAAAGCGGCATTACCATCAACGGTTAAACCAATCGTCAACACGATTGCCAACGAATCTGCCAAGCCCGCCGTCTTAGCCAAACAAAAAGCACGATTAGTCACACCGACAGCAGCAATCAGCGCAACGAATGCGCCAAAAAAATCCGCAACACACACGACTACACCAAAAGCAGTTACGATAGTGGCAGCACCATCGGTAGCGGTAGCACCATCAGCAAAATCAATACCGGCAGCCAACGTAGTTGGCAGTAACAACAAAAAAGTCAGTCCCATCAAAACGAGCGATGCACGGATTAAATCTGGGACAAGTCGCGCTGCCGACAAGATGGGCGTGACCAAATTATTTGTACTCGACACCAATGTATTGATGCATGACCCATCATCGATTTTCCGATTTGAAGAACACGATGTTTATCTGCCGATGATGACATTGGAAGAGCTTGACGACCACAAAAAAGGCATGTCAGAAGTTGCACGCAATGCCCGTCAAGTGTCACGTTCACTCGATGCATTGGTCGGCGACAGTGATCATCACCAAATTTGTGAAGGCATATTATTATCGAAATTAGGCAATAAAGATGCAAGAGGTCACCTCTACTTCCAAACCAAATTACAGCACATCGACTTACCCGAAGGATTACCGGTTGGTAAAGCCGACAATCAAATTCTCGGCGTAGTACGTGCATTAGAAGCAGAGTACCCGAACCGCCCAGTCGTTTTGGTGTCAAAGGACATCAATATGCGTATCAAAGCCCGGGCGTTGGGCTTACCTGCAGAAGACTACTTTAACGACCATGTACTGGAAGACTCTGACCTACTGTACACCGGCATCGTTCAGTTACCTCTGGACTTCTGGAACAAGCACGGCAAAGGTATGGAATCGTGGCAAGAAAGCCGCAACGGGGTCAGTACGACCTACTACCGCGTCACAGGCCCATTCATTCCTACCTTACTGATCAATCAGTTTGTCTATTTGGAACCAAACAATGGCGAAGCGGCATTCTATGGTCAGGTCAGACAGCTCAATGGAAAAACCGCCGTATTCCAGACTCTGCGTGATTTCGGTCATGCCAAACACAGTGTATGGGGTGTCACCTCACGCAATCGCGAGCAAAATTTTGCGCTAAATTTGCTGATGGATCCGGAATGTGATTTTGTAACGCTATTAGGCCAAGCTGGTACCGGAAAAACACTCCTAGCTCTCGCGGCAGGGCTCGCACAAGTTTTAGAAACAAAAACCTATAACGAAATTATCGTCACCCGTGTGACCGTCCCAGTTGGTGAAGACATCGGATTTTTGCCGGGTACGGAAGAAGAAAAAATGTCTCCTTGGATGGGGGCATTTGACGACAATCTGGAAGTACTCAATAAATCCGATAACGATGCTGGCGATTGGGGGCGTGCTGCCACACAAGATCTGATCCGATCCAAAATCAAAATCAAGTCACTCAACTTCATGCGCGGCCGCACGTTCGTTAATAAATTCCTGATTATCGACGAAGCGCAAAATCTGACCCCTAAGCAAGTCAAAACCTTAGTCACCCGTGCAGGTCCGGGCACCAAGATTATTTGCCTTGGCAATATAGCTCAAATTGATACGCCATATCTGACAGAAGGATCAAGCGGATTAACCTACGTTGTCGATCGTTTCAAAGGATGGGGACATAGTGGCCATATCACGTTAGCCCGAGGTGAACGCTCACGTCTGGCAGATCACGCCAGTGAAGTACTGTGATTTTGTGTAAAACCAGACTTACTATGCAATAAACCGTACTCGAAACCGCACTAAAACCGCAGCAAACAAAAACGCGGCCTGATTCACATCAGGTCGCGTTTTTTATTTGAGCGTAGCATACGAATTAAAAGTTTGATCAAAGAGTACTGGATGTGTGCTGGCATGGTGTAATGGAAGGCGCATTACTCGACATCCAGATACCCTGCCGGAACATCACCGAGTAAAGCATTACGGGTCTTGGCGTTACTGAGTTGTTCCAACCACCATTTCAGTGCATTGCCATAGGTTGGGCTCAAGGTCTTGCGCCATGCATAACTAACATGCACGACCCAATCCGCGCGTTCAACGCGTTTTTCAACCAGTCGCCCTGTTTTAATATAGGGTGATGCTAAAAATTCAGGCAAAAATCCGCTACCGATACCGCGCAGTTGCGCCTCCAGTTTTGCCTGCATATTAGGTACAGTAAATACATCCTGACCACCCAATATACCTCTTGTTAAGCCATTGCCGCGCTGCACCGAATCGGCTACCACCACGGCGCGATGCTGTCGTATTAGTTCATCACTTAGTGGTTCCGCTGCGAGTGCCAAAGAATGATGTGGCGCGACCGCATAGATAAACCGGGAGTTACCCAATGGGCTAACCTGAAACCCTGCCGTGCTGGCTGATTCGGCTGTTACGCCGATTGCTAAGTCAGCCTGCCCGGAAGTAAGCGCTTCCAATGTTCCAGACAATGTTTCGGCACGCAGCTTGACCCTAGTTGGTGGATTCAATGCAAAGAACGCCTCGCACATTTCAAGTATCACCGTGCGATGAATGATGCTATCAATGGCAATAGTAAAATTCGGCTCCCAGCCCGTTGCCACGCGCCTGACCCGATTGGCCACCGCATCAACCTCGGCCAACAACCTAGCACCTTCGCGCAATAACTCGCGACCTGCCACAGTGAGTTGCGCCTGACGCGAACTACGGTCGAATAGCAAAACGTCGAGCGCATCTTCGATCTGACGTACCCGGTAGGTCAGTGCGCTCGGTACCATACCTGCTGCGCGTGCAGCCGCTGCAAAACTGCCAGCATTAGCAATATTCTGCAACATGGCCAATGCGTCTGGCGTTAGTACATCCCGCGCTGAAAGCGTCGTTGACATGTAGTTCTCTCCCATTCAAATTTATTGAATGATGACATCAAATTGACTGGAACACACGTAATCTGTAAAACGATACAGTGTCTTCATTGGAGGAATATATGATTACGTTACGACAATCGCAAGAACGCGGCTATGCAGACCATGGTTGGTTAAAAAGCCATCACTCATTCTCATTTGCGGGCTATTACGATCCGGCACATATGGGTTGGGGTAATCTGCGGGTAATCAATGAGGATTGCATTGCTGCCGGAAAGGGCTTTGGTACGCATGCTCATCACGATATGGAAATTATCAGCTACGTTCTGTCTGGAGCACTGGCGCACCAAGACAATATGGGTAACGGCACAACCATACTCCCGGGCGATGTGCAACGCATGAGTGCAGGCCGCGGCATCAAACACAGCGAATTTAATCAATTAAGTGACGCAAACACCCATTTTTTTCAAATCTGGATTTTGCCCTCCGTGCAGGATATCACTCCTGGCTATGAACAAAAGACCTTTGCCGTACAACCCGGATTGCTACAGTTGATTGCATCACCGGACGGAAGTAAGGAGTCAATCACCATTCATGCCGATGCGTCTCTATATCGCGGTTTTTTAGATGGTGCCGATCAGGTCAGTCTGGAATTGAACCCAAAACGCAAAATGTATGTGCATCTGATATGCGGTATTATCCATGTTAATGAACTGGTTTTACATGCCGGGGATGCCGCTTTGCTCGATAACGAAAGCAGTTTGAATCTGGACCATGCGCAGAACGCTGAAGTTCTGGTATTCGATCTTGCCGCTTAAATTGTGACCAGTAGCATCAAGTCGCTGGATGACAATCCCTATAAAATCAGCGCACCGCTAACGAAATTCAAAAAATAATACCCAGTAAGATCAACCCCATAATCTGTATCACCTTTAGGAGTCTTAACCATGAAAACACTTTCTCAACTTACTTTTGCCGCAGCTTTCATTGCTACATTGAGCAGCTCGGCATTCGCTGCACCGGAAACTTTTGTCATCGACGGAACGCACACTTTGCCGCGCTTCTCCTACAGTCACTTCGGCTATAGCAAGCAGCTCAGCCGTTTTGATAAAACATCAGGAACCATCGTACTTGATAAAGAAGCGAAGACGGGCTCAGTCGATGTCACCATCGACATGACTTCGGTCGATACTGGATACAGCGTATTTAATGGCCATATTCAAGGTGAAGATTTTTTTGACACCGCAAAATATCCTACTGCGACGTTTAAGTCCACCAAAGTCAATTTTGATGGCGACAAACCAAGTACAGTCGAAGGCAATCTGACTATCAAGGGCGTAACTAAACCAGTAATTCTGACATTGAGCTCGTTTCAACAGATGCCACACCCAATGCTCAAAAGAGATGCAATTGGCGCCAATGCCAGCACAGTAATTAAGCGTACTGATTTCAACGCTGGTAAATATGCACCATACGTAGGTGATGATGTCACGATTGATATCGCAGTAGAAGCGATTAATCAATAAGATTGAAAGTAAATCTAGCCGGCTGGAGAGAATTCAGCAGTACATCTCTCTGTGCCGGCGGATGCACAAAAATTACATAGCTGATCGCCTATCCCGCCGTTTAGTCACCTACCTTGGATTTTTCCGCAAATAATTTACGCCAACCATCTAAACCTAATGCGTTCAAGGTTTCCATATTTTTGTGATAAATATCGTCGGTATCAGAAAAAACCTCAATCGCACGATCAATACTTTCTTCACGCAGCAAATGCAAAATCGGATAAGGGGAACGATTGGTGTAATTTTCAATATCATCAGGCTTTGTGCCTGCAAATTGATAATCTGGATGAAAACTGGCAACTTGTAAAGTACCATCGGCATTTAACTCTTCTAGAAGGGCGTCTGCCACATCAAGAAAATCATTAAAATCTAAAAAATCAGTCAGTACACCAGGATGAACCAATAGTGTCGTTTCTATTTCTTGCGGATCAGTTTCTAGCAATAACGTTAACTCTCGCAACAGATCAGAATGCAAATCACGTGCAGAAGTTGCATCGCTGATCGCATATCGAATTTGCTTTTTAACATGCACTGCATTTGCAAATGGACATAAATTCAATCCAATCACCGCTTTTTCCAGCCACTGCTGGGTCGCTGCTAACACAACAGCATCAGGGGGGGTAGTTATAGTCAAAATAGTCTTCCTAATTTCAGAATGCCAAGTGTACCCTAACTAGCAACTATAACCCCACATCGCGATGAATTAATCCCGACTTGTAACATAGATCGCCAAATCAGGTTTGCGCGCTATACACCAACGGCAGGAGTGCTAACTGATCGTATTCACTGTCCGTACATCAGCGTGCACTGATGGGCACAAAAAAACCCGCCCTGATCAACAGGTACGGGTTTTTTCAGTCAAAACAACAATTCAAACTACGATCAAATTTCTTCGTACAAAGGCAAAGTCAAAAATTCGGCAAAATTATCAGACGTCGACATTTCTTCGAAAATCTGTGCTGCGCGATCATACGTTGCACCAGTTCCAACCAAAGCTTTAACTTTCGCCAGTTCTTCTGGAATCATGGCGCGTACCATTGATTCGGTTACTTTACGACCGTCTTCTAACACGCCTTTTACAGAGCGAATCCACTGCCATACTTGGGAGCGGCTAATTTCAGCAGTTGCAGCATCTTCCATCAAATTATGAATCGGAACACAACCATTACCTGCTAACCAAGCACCCAAATAATGAATACCAACGTTGATGTTATAACGTAAACCGGCTTCAGTAATCGGCGCTTCCGGTTTAAAGTTCAACAAATCAGCCGCAACAACAGCGATATCTGGACGTTGTTTTTCAATTTGATTTGGCTTATCGCCCAATACTTTTTTGAACTCAGCCATCGACAATTCAACCAGTCCAGGATGGGCTACCCAACCACCATCGTAGCCGTCGGTTGCATCACGCGCTTTATCTGCACGAACACCACCCATAGCGATCTCATTTTTTTCTGGATCATTTTTAATTGGGATCAGCGCAGCCATACCACCAATTGCCGGCGCGTTACGCTTGTGGCATGTTTTCAACAACAACAAGGCGTATGAACGCATAAACGGTGCTGTCATCGTGACTTTAGCGCGGTCAGCCAAACAGAAATCTTTATTGTTTTTGAATTTTTTGATGCAAGAGAAAATATAGTCCCAACGACCGGCATTCAGTCCTGAACTATGTTCACGCAATTCATACAAAATCTCATCCATCTCAAATGCAGCAACAATGGTTTCAATCAAGACGGTGGCTTTAATGGTTCCTTGTGGCAGACCCAATTCATTTTGTGTCATGACAAAAATATCATTCCACAAACGCGCTTCCAGATGCGATTCCATTTTTGGCAAGTAGAAGTAAGGACCGGCACCACGTGCCAATTGTTCTTTCGCGTTATGCACCATGAACAAGGCAAAATCAAAAATCCCGCCTGAAATACGCTTACCATCTACCAACACATGCTTTTCATCTAAATGCCAACCGCGAGGACGAACAACCAATGTCGCGGTAGTTTCATTTAAACGATATGACTTGCCGTTTTGTTCCATGCTGATGGTTTTACGCACAGCATCACGCATATTCAATTGACCAGTCAATTGATTGTCCCAATTTGGTGTATTGGAATCTTCAAAATCGGTCATGTAACTATCGGCGCCAGAATTCAACGCGTTAATGACCATTTTGCGTTCTACTGGACCAGTAATTTCAACGCGACGGCATTCTAATGCTTTTGGGATTGGTGCAATTTTCCAATCGCCATCACGAATATGGGCAGTTTCCGGTAAAAAGTCTGGCAATTCACCCGCATCTAAACGTGCTGCACGTTCCACCCGGGCTGCTAATAATGCTTGGCGACGCGGTTCAAATTCACGCGTTAATTTAGCCACCAACGCCAATGCTTGCTCATTCAAAATCAAATCAAAACCCGGCTTAATTTCACCGGAGATTGTCAAACCTGCTGGAAGTTGAAGCTGTGTCATCGTAGTTCTCCATTTAAATGGTGTAAATTGTTCTTGTAATCAATTTCAGTAATAGCGAGTATAAGTGATAAAAATTAAGGTAAATATCCAGTTTACTCAATTCATCTTTGCGATTTAGTGATAAGTGGAGCACAATGTCCAGATGTGATCATACCATCTATCGCGCACCTTCTGGCATCACATCACGTCATCACCTCACTCGATTAAGGCAGCAGCATTTATGGACCAATTCAAACAAATCTCCACATTTACCGAAGTCGCTAGTAAAGGAAGTTTATCCGCCGCCGCACGCGCTGAAGGCGTGGCACCTTCCATGATAGGACGGCGTATTGATGCATTAGAACAGCGGCTTGGCGTCAAATTATTACAACGTACCACCAGAAAAATTGCCTTAACCGATGAAGGAATGGTCTTTTTGGATGATTGCCAACGGATTTTGGCCGAACTTGAAGATGCCGAAGCCGCCGTCTCGGCACGTAGTGCCAGCGCCAACGGACAATTGACTATTTCAGCACCTGCAGGATTTGGCCGACAGCATGTCGCGCCCTTACTTCCCTCCTTTTTAGCTGAACATCAAAATTTGCAGCTCGCTCTCAGTTTAAATGACCGATTTGTTGATTTGATTGGCGATAATATCGACATCGCCATTCGCATTGCCACATTGACGGATTCATCCTTAGTGGGGGTAAAATTGGCCGACAATAAGCGATTGGTCGTTGCCTCGCCTCAGTATCTGAAACGCCACGGCACACCAACAACATTAGAGCAACTGGCTGATCACAATTGTCTGGCATTCAATAACGATGGTAGTCAACGCGGATGGAGTTTTCGTTCACAAGGTAAAAACCTGACCTTGAAGGTATCTGGAAATCTTGTGTGCAATGATGGTGAAGTCTTGCATGACTGGGCACTGGCAGGTAAAGGATTAGCCTGGCGCTCAATGTGGGAAGTCGGCGCAGAACTAGCGTCAGGTCAACTGGTGTCCGTACTGGATCAATTTGCCGCACCCGATCATGACATTTACGCTGTATTCGCGCAACGTCGTCACTTGCCATTACGAATTCGCATGTTTGTGGATTTTTTACGGCACGCGTACAGTGCCCCTGGCTATTGGGGAAAATAACATTGGAATAAATAATTTACGCAAAAAAAAATCCCCGCCGAAGCGGGGATTTTTTTAATAAAACAAAATACTAGTTAAAAGCCGAAGCTTAAAATTAGATACCTTGAATATTTGAAGCTTGCTTGCCTTTAGGACCAGTAGTAACTTCGAAAGAAACACGTTGGTTTTCTTTCAGAGTTTTGAATCCAGCGGATTGGATAGCTGAGAAATGAGCAAACAAATCTTCGCCGCCTTCGTCTGGAGTAATGAAACCAAAACCTTTAGAATCATTGAACCATTTAACAATACCTGTTGCCATTACAATTTCCTATTTCAGTTAGATGGGCAGCTGCCCGATACATCGTTTCAACCAAGTAAGAAATGACAGAGATACTGCACTGCTACCTAGAATTTCAACGATAAATAATTATACTGCATAAAATAATCTGAAACACCAATTTATTTCAAAATATTTGAGGAATCTGCAAAATTATGTTCATTTGTAGGAATTTTTGTAAAAAAAACCACATTACTCACACATTTTTCCTTACTCATCCTCTAAATTGATTTAATTAATGCAACAAATCCAAAATATTCAACAATTCAGCGCGTAAAACTTCTGGCGCTAGTTGTGGCACAACAACAACTGGGGGTACGGTTTCTACCGGTGTTGCAGTAACGCATGCTGCACCACCCAATTGATTGCGGGCACCATTAATGGTAAATCCTTGTGCGTACAGCAAATCACGGATACGGCGTATCAACAATACTTCATGGTGTTGATAATAACGTCGGTTACCACGACGCTTAACTGGCTTCAATTGGGAAAATTCTTGCTCCCAATAGCGCAATACATGATCCTTCACGCCACACAACTCACTTACCTCACCAATAGTAAAGTAGCGCTTTGCTGGAATAGCAGGTAAACCCAGTGATTCATCTTTTTGCGAAGTCTCGCTCATCACTACATCCAATTAATTAACTGACGGCAGGGGTTGATAAATAGTGACCAGCTACTTGGTCGACCATGTTTTTCATCTTTTGGCTGGCATGAAACGTCACCACACGGCGCGCAGTGATGGCAATTTCTTCGCCAGTTTTAGGATTGCGCCCAGGACGTTGTGGCTTATCACGCAGTTGAAAATTACCAAAACCGGACAATTTTACAGCCTCTCCACGTTCCAACGCATTACGAATCTCATCAAAAAAAGTTTCCACCATATCCTTGGCTTCGCGCTTATTCAAACCGACCTGTTCAAATAAAAGTTCTGCAAGCTCAGCCTTGGTTAAGGTCGGCAATTCTTTTGCAGCAAGTGAACGTGCTCGCGCCTCTTGCATCGCCCGATTCAAATCAGCATCCAGCACGGACTGAATGCCAGTAGAAGTTATGTCGCTCATTTATTCCCGCTCATATATTACTGCCAGTTTATAACTACACATTAGTCTCTACAAATTTATTGCAAGCCTCGCAGCGCCATCACATTGCAATGCATTTGAGCAGGTAGATACTCAGTTCTTGCGTATCCTCCCCATAATTATGAACGTAATTTCGCCTCACAAGCATGCACAGCTGCTGCCAATAATGCAGCAATCGCAGATTCAATCAACTCTTCCTGCAAGGTAGCTTGAGTATCTTGCAAGGTACAGCGAAATGCAAGGCTTTTCTCATTCGCTTCCAGCCCTTTGCCACGATACTCATCAAACAACACAATTGACTTAACTGCATGGCACGCAGGATTGGAATTTTGCTCTTTAGAAAACACATCCAAGACATCTTGTACTGCAACGGATTGCTTCACTACCACAGCCAAATCCCGCGTCACAGCCTGAAATTTGGAAATTTCTTGATATGCCGGCACATCAATCGACTGCAATGCCGTCACATCGAGTTCAAATACCACGGGTGCTAATGGCAAATCGTAATTTTGTTGCAATGCAGGATGTAACTCACCTACAAGCCCAACAAGCACACCATCACATTCAATTTGCGCACTGCGCCCAGGATGCAACGCCACATGCGCCACTTTGCTAAAGCGTAGTTTTTTGGGTGCAAATAGTGCTTCGATATCAGCTTTTACATCAAAGAAATCAACCTGCCGTGTAGGCTGCCCCCATTGCTCTTCAGCTTGCGCTCCGTACGCTAAACCTGACAAACGTTTTGGCTCATGAAAACCAGCAACGCTTAAACCACCGTCTTCGCTTGTCGCGCAACGCAAGTACACTGCAGCCAATTCAAAAATGCGGATACGGCCAATTTTACGATTCAGGTTATAACGCGCATTTGCCACTAAACTGGCAATTAAACTACTGCGCATCACACTCATCTGACTGGCAATCGGATTTTGCACCACGATCGGCGTCGTGTTATTAGCAAAGTCACGCTCCCATGCAGCCTCAACAAAACTGTAATTGACGACTTCTTGATAATCCAAATTCGCAATCAAACGACGAATTTTGAATAAAGAGCGGGTATTTTCCGGCAAAACACGCATCGCACTAGCCGCGACAGGTGGTAATGCCGGAATATTTTCGAAACCATAGACGCGCGCAACTTCTTCGATCAAATCTTCTTCGATTTCCAAATCGAATCGATACGATGGCGGTTCTACTGAGAATGTGTCGCCCTCAATTGTGAACGGCAACCCAAGTCGATTAAAGATATCAGCGATTTGCGCTTGCGTCAGTGGAATACCGATCACTTTGACCGCACGTGCGGTACGCATAGTGACAGCAGGACGTGCCGGTAGTTGCACGATCTGATCGTCAACAGGGCCGACTTCACCACCACAAATAGCCACAATCAGCCCTGTAATACGCTCAAGATGTGCCACGGTTGTGCCAAAATCGACGCCGCGCTCAAAGCGATGCGCTGCATCAGTCGAAAAATTAAGTCGACGCGCCCGCCCCTGAATCGCGGAAGGATGCCAAAAAGCGGCTTCCAGGTAAATATTTTGCGTCTCCAAAGTCACCGATGTGGCTTCTCCACCCATAATACCAGCCAGCGATTCTAAAACTGGAGCGGCTGTTTGCTGTGAATCTGCAGTAGTGGCAGTAGTGGCAGCAATCACGCCTAGCCAAGCATCCACGGCGACAGTATTGCCATTTAACAGAGTAATGGTTTCATTTGGACGCCCCCAACGCACTTCAATCCCACCAGACAATTTGTCCAGATCGAAAACATGACTAGGCTGCCCCAATTCCAGCATGACGTAATTTGAAATATCAACCAATGCCGATATTGGACGTTGACCTGAGCGTTCCAAACGCTGTTTAATCCAGTCCGGTGTAATGGCTTTTGCATTTACACCGCGAATCACGCGTCCAGAGAAACGGCCACATAAATCTGCATCCAGTACCTTGACCGGAAGGATCTCGGACAAAGTCACCGGAACGCCTGTCGCACTTGGCACATGTAATGGCGATCCAGTCAATGCAGAGACTTCACGTGCCACACCCAATACTGACAAACAATCTGCTTTATTCGGCGTTAGTTTAATCGTGAATTTAAGGTCATCCAAATCCAGATACGCACGAATTGAACTCCCGATCGGCGCATCTTCCGGCAAATCCATTAAGCCAGAAGCTTCTTCTGAGAGCTTCAGTTCACGTGCAGAGCACAACATGCCTTGCGACACTACGCCGCGTAATTCGCCTGACTTAATTTCAAATGGTTTCCCATCCGCCCCTGGTGGCAATACTGCACCCGCCATCGCACAGGCGACTTTCATCCCTACTCGCACATTCGGTGCGCCGCAGACGATAGTCAGATGCTCAGGAGCACCGACATCGACTTTGCATACATTCAGCCGGTCGGCATTAGGGTGTTTTTCGAACGAAACGATATGCGCGACAACCACATTGGTAAATGGCGGCGCTACCGTCTCTGTCTCTTCGACTTCCAAGCCTGACATTGTGAGTAAATGCGCTAATTCAGCAGAACTCAATGCCGGATTGACCATGGTCCGGAGCCAGTTTTCAGAAAATTGCATAATTCTAGCCGTCTTTATCAGTTAAATTGTTTTAAAAAACGCAAATCGCCTTCGTAGAACAAGCGTAAATCAGTGACGCCGTAACGTAACATGGTCAACCGTTCCAAGCCGGAGCCAAACGCAAAGCCAATGTATTTTTCTGGATCTAGCCCCATGTTGCGCACGACGCTCGGATGCACTTGCCCTGAACCAGAGACTTCCAGCCAGCGCCCTTTCAACGGACCACTGCCAAAGGCAATGTCAATCTCAGCGGAAGGTTCAGTAAATGGAAAATACGATGGACGAAACCGCACTTGCAAATCATCTGTTTCAAAAAATGCCCGGACAAAATTCAGGTAGACACCTTTTAAATCAGCAAAGCTAATATCTTCCGCTATCCATAATCCTTCGACCTGATGAAACATCGGGGAATGGGTGGCATCACTATCCACGCGGTAAGTACGGCCTGGTGCAATTACTTTAATCGGTGCTTGATTCATGCGTGCGTAACGCACTTGCATCGGACTAGTATGGGTACGCAACAACAAGGGTTTACCGGTAGTGTCCTGACCTTCGATATAAAAGGTATCTTGCATTGATCTAGCGGGGTGATTTTCCGGGCTATTCAATGCGGTGAAATTGGTCCAGTCTGTTTCAATTTCCGGACCATCCGCCACATCAAAACCAATTGAGCGAAAAATCTCTTCTACGCGCTCCCACGTCCGCATCACCGGATGAATTCCACCTACACCACGACCACGACCGGGCAAGGTCACATCAATTGCTTCTGCATTCAGGCGTGCTTGCATCTGTGCATTTGCCAGTGCATCGCGTCGTGCAGTCAGTAATTCTTCTATCTTAGTTTTTACTGCGTTAATCACCGCACCCTGCACTTTGCGTTCATCTGGGGGCAATTTACCTAATGCCTTCATGTGCTCAGTAATTTGTCCGGTTTTACCCAGATAATTCGCTTTTGCATTTTCAAGCGCGGCGGCATCTAAGGCAGCAGCAAACGCAATTTCTGCCTCGTTGACGAGATGATCTAATGGATTCATAGTAAATTTCTGCTCCGGTCGCCTGTGATTGGACTGTCATCCTGGGGCTGCAATCGTAGGGCGGTAGTTTTAGGGCTGTCGTGGTTGACTTTATAGTTTACAACGTAATTTCTGACTTTGCTTCATCGAGCTAACACCATTCGCTATGAGGAGTACCTGCATGAGTACCTGCGCTGACAAATAATGCTAACAACCATACGATCACTTCATGGATCGCACAATGTTGCCACACACAGCATTCTCACTGATGTAACCCACAGGTGTAACTCAAGTGTAAGTAAGTGAAGCCCAAAGCAAAACAGGGCAAAGGTATTCCTTTGCCCTGTTTTTTACATATCACTGCAAACGCACGTTTCTTGCTACTAGCAGTCTACCGTTTGTATGCAGTAAAGCGTAATATCAAGCGTAATTCAAGCTTGATATCAAGCCTAGTACTTACGCTGCTACTGCTGCTGAAGCCAGGGTAGCTTTGACTTGATTAACAATCGCAGCAAAAGCTGGTTTGTCCAATACAGCCAAATCAGCCAAGACTTTACGATCCAGACCAATAGCCGCTTTTTTCAAGCCATTCATGAATACACTGTAAGTAATGCCGTGCGAGCGTGCCGCTGCATTAATACGTGTAATCCACAAAGCACGGAAAACGCGTTTTTTGTTACGACGATCACGGTATGCATATTGACCAGCGCGCATAACTGCTTGCTTAGCAATACGATATACCTTACTACGACGACCGCGGTAACCCTTGGCTAAATTTAGAATTTTTTTATGGCGGGCACGAGCTGTAACCCCACGTTTTACTCTAGGCATGGTAACTCCTTATTTATGAGTATGAGGTTAAGCGTTTGGCATCATGCGCATGACTGATACTACGTCAGCTGCAGCAACGTTGGTGATCCCACGCAATTGGCGTTTATTTTTTGTGGTCTTTTTAGTCAAGATATGACGTTTAAAAGCATGTCCACATTTCACAGTTCCACCTGGACGCACACGAAAGCGCTTCTTGGCAGAGCTTTTAGTCTTCATTTTAGGCATAACGATACTGTCTGTTAAGGACAGTTCCATTTTTAACGTAATTGCAGGTGGTAACGAACACGTTACACTTTGATGCCTACTCTTACTTATTTAAGCAGCGAAATCGAGTTCACTACCGTTATTTGCTGCATACAACAGCAGCAAATAAATTTCTTACTTACCGATACAGCCGAACATGATACTCTAGATCAGTCCGGTTGTGTGGCACAAGCCAATCCGGCTTACTTCTTTTTCTTCGGCGACAGAATCATGACCATTTGACGGCCTTCCATCTTCGGAAACTGCTCAACTTGACCGTACGGTTCCAAATCTTGCTTCAAACGCTCCAGCATACGCATACCAATGTCTTGATGCGCCATTTCGCGACCACGGAAACGCAGTGTGATTTTCGTTTTATCGCCATCGTCCAGAAATTTGGTCAAATTACGCAACTTAATGTTGTAATCGCCATCATCTGTACCTGGGCGGAATTTCACTTCCTTCACCAAAATGACTTTTTGCTTCAGTTTGGTTTCATGCGCCTTCTTCTGTTCCTGGTACTTGAACTTACCATAGTCCATCAAACGACACACCGGAGGCTGTGCATTTGGAGCGATCTCAACCAAGTCAACGCTGGCTTCTTCAGACAGACGTAAGGCCTCGGCCAACTTAACGATGCCCAATGGCTCGTTTTCAACACCGGAGAGGCGCACTTCTAGCGCCGTAATTTCACCGTTGATGCGATGTGTAGACTTGTCAGTAGCTATTGCAGTTTCCTTTTAAATTCTAATAAACAGACCGTGCTTTACCGGAGGACCCCATGATGATTTATCACGCTTTGGTAACGACCTCATGATTAAGTCGATCTACCAAGGCAGAAACAGGCATAACACCCAGATCAAGATTACCTCGCGTACGTACGGCCACTGTGCTTGCTTCCTTCTCCTTATCGCCTACGACAACGATATAAGGTACTTTCTGAATAGAATGCTCACGTATTTTATAGGTTATTTTCTCATTACGCAAATCAAGGTTGACTCTAAACCCCTGTTTTCGTAAATTATCCGCTATCTCTGTTGCATAATCAGCTTGTGACTCCGAAATATTCACGACGGCGATCTGCACTGGCGATAACCACAGCGGGAAAGTACCTGCGTGATTCTCGATCAAAATACCAATGAAACGCTCCATTGATCCGACAATTGCCCGATGCAGCATCACAGGCGTTTTACGACCATTATCCACGGTTACATATTCTGCACCTAGGCGCTCCGCAGTGGAAAAATCAACCTGCATGGTACCGACCTGCCATGGACGACCTAAGCTATCCTTAAGATGATATTCAATTTTCGGACCATAAAATGCGCCCTCACCAGGCAATTCTTCCCAAGTCATGTTGCATGCCACCAAAGCGGTACGCAAGGCTTCTTCAGCCCGATCCCAAAGCGCATCGGTACCGATACGATTTTCCGGGCGCATGGCAATTTTAATCGCAATATTGCTAAATCCAAAGTCAGCGTAGACCTTCATCGCTTGAGGATGGAATGCCATAACCTCATCAATAATTTGCTCTTCGGTACAAAAAATATGGCCGTCATCTTGGGTAAATCCACGCACCCGCATGATGCCATGCAGCGCGCCGGATGGTTCATTGCGATGACATTGTCCAAATTCACCAAAGCGCAGCGGCAATTCACGATAACTACGCAAACCCACATTAAAAATCTGAACATGCCCAGGGCAATTCATTGGTTTTAATGCATATTGTCGATTTTCCGACTCAGTAGAAAACATATTTTCGCGGTAGTTGGCCCAATGTCCAGTACGCTCCCACAAACCACGATCCAGAATTTGCGGTGTTTTTACTTCTTGATAGCCGCAATCCCGATATACCTGACGCATGTATTGCTCAATCTGTTGCCAAACAATCCAGCCTTTCGGGTGCCAAAATACCAGACCAGGTGCTTCTTCTTGAATATGGAACAAGTCCAGTGCACGCCCTAACTTACGATGGTCGCGCTTTTCAGCTTCGGCCAACATAAACAAATGCGCCTCAAGGTCTTCTTTTTTAGCCCAAGCAGTTCCATAAATACGCTGCAACATTTCATTATTGGAGTCGCCGCGCCAGTATGCGCCGGCCAGCTTCATCAATTTAAATACTTTCAATTTCCCCGTCGACGGCACGTGTGGACCGCGACACAAATCGGTAAAACCACCCTCACTATAGAGCGAGACTTCCTGATCTGCCGGAATTGCCGCAATCAATTCTGCCTTATAGGCCTCACCTATTGATGCAAAATAAGCAATTGCCTCATCGCGCGATACGACCTTGCGTGTAATCACCTCATCTTTTTTAGCTAATTCCGCCATCTTTTTTTCTATTACAAGCAAATCTTCTGGCGTAAATGGCCGCTTATAGGAAAAGTCATAGTAAAAACCATGCTCGATTGACGGGCCAATCGTAACCTGCGCTTCAGGGAATAACTCTTTGACCGCATACGCGAGCAAATGCGCGGCAGAATGACGAATAACGTCTAGGCCGTCAGCATCTTTTTCCGTCACAATCGCCAGACTGGCATCAGCATGAATCAAAAATGAGGTATCCACTAATTGACCATCCACTCGTCCTGCTAACGCCGCCTTCGCAAGACCGGCACCAATGCTGGCCGCTACTTGCGCTACCGTGACCGGAGCATCAAACTGACGCTCGGATCCATCGGGAAGTCGGACTGAAATCATAGTATTCTCCAAAGCCAGTATGTCAACAATTTACAATATGAATAAAATATGCCGCACCAATTCCACACCAATTGCGAATAAATTGAATGCAATAAACGCGAATAAAAACGCAAACAAACGCAAAAAAGCGCGGACTAGCCGCGCTTTTTTCCATAATGAACAACGAAAAAACCCTCGACTACTTTTGAACGATTTTTTTGAAATTTTGTGGTGGGCGGTGAGGAATTCGAATCCCCGACCCCTTGGATGTCGACCAAGTATTCTAACCAACTGAACTAACCGCCCCCGAAGAGCCGAGACTATAACAAACTTCATTTGTCTCGTAAAGCACTTTTTAACAGTTTTTTAATATAGTGGGTTATTGACGTCGTACATCCTGCACGCCACCCACGCTACCCAACACCTTCAACGCTTTTTGCAACTGTTCTGTTGACCCTATTTCTGCAGTAAACGACATCCGCGCCTGCCCCTTAGCACTTTGTGTGCTAACACCAATGACGTTAATTTTTTCACGTGAAAAAATCTCAGAAATATCCCGCAGCAAACCCTGACGATCTTGTGCTAGCACAAAAATATCCACTGGATAAACGGTTTCACGCTCCGGCTCACCCCATGTCGTATTCGTCACCCGCTCCGGTGATTTCTTGCGCATTTCCGCAAAATTTTTGCAGGTTGCCCGATGAATCGATACGCCTTTTCCACGCGTGACGAATCCAACAATAGCATCCGGCGGTGCAGGCTTACAGCATTTTGCCAACATCGTCAGCAAACCATCTGTTCCCACCACTAAAACACCCGATTTAGCCCCTTGGTTTACACTAGATGCGCGACTTTTATTGATTAACACTTCATCAACATTTGCTGCCACGACGTCATCATGCAACGCATGCTCAATCTGACGCAAACTATATTCTTCTTTTCCTACCGACAAAAACAATTCTTCTACTTTATCGAAGCCACATTTCCGTGCCAACTCATCAAGGTTAATAACGGTTTTACCTTCACGCTGCAACGTTTTTTCAACTTGCGCGCGCCCTTTCGTGAGTGTTTCTTGCTGGTCAATTGCATTAAACCAAGCACGAATTTTAGAGCGGGTGCGTGAACCTACCGCATATTCCGGACTCAACCAATCACGTGACGGCCCTAATTCCGCCGATGATTTTATGGTTATAATATCAACAGTCTGACCATTTTTCAGCGCAGTGTTTAATGGCACCATCACGCCATTTACCCGTGCTCCGCGACAACTATGTCCAACGCTGGTATGCAAATGATAGGCAAAATCAATCGGCGTAGCATCTGTTGGCAACTCAATCACGCGCGCCTGTGGTGTCAGTACATAGATACGATCATCCAGTGTCGTGGATTTTAATTTTTCTACCCACTCACGTTGCAATTCATCTTGTCCAACCACGACTTCTGCAACGTCATTCTTCCATGCAAGCAACTGACGGAGCCACGCAATTTTTTCATCATATTCTTGTCCGGCAAAATTCGAGCCGCCGGATTCTTTGTAACGCCAATGTGCAGCGACGCCGTATTCGGCAAAATGATGCATTTCTTTGGTACGAATCTGCACTTCAAAGCCGCGTCCATCCTCGGCGATCACCACTGTATGCAATGATTGATAGCCATTGGGCTTGGGTCGCGCAATATAGTCATCGAATTCTTCCGGCATCGGCGCCCAGATATTATGCACAATCCCAAGAACGGTGTAACACGCTTTAACATCATCAACGATGATGCGAAATGCCCGTACATCGTTTAATTCGGAAAAATCGATTGATTTGCCGCGCATCTTATTCCAGATGCTATAGATATGCTTCGGACGACCAAATACCTCGGCGCGAATACCCACTGCATTCATTTCATGCTGGAGCCGGTCTATTGAGGTGGCAATGAATTCTTCCCGCTCAATACGCTTCTCTTCCAGCATCTTCGCAATTTTATTGTAAGCCTCCCGCTCCATAAAGCGAAAAGCCAAATCTTCCAACTCCCATTTGAGTTGCCATACACCAAGACGATTTGCCAATGGTGCATACAGGTCGAAGGTTTCACGCGCATACTGTTGGGTTACAGCATCAAAACGCTTTTGCTCGGCAAAATACCGCAACGTAATCAATCGTGACGCCAAGCGCACAACCACAACCCGCATATCGGTCGCCATGGCTAACACCATTTTACGCAAGGTTTCGATCTGCGCTGCAGCCTGCTGGGCGGCATTTTTATTCCGAACCATTTCAGCGCCATTGTTGGTATGGTGTGTTGCCTGCTGCATGGAGCTTAACGCGCTTAGGCGCATTAATCCCCTCACACCACCAACCAGATCCGCAATTTCCTTGCCAAAGCGAGTTTCAATGACTTCGGCTGCTTTAGGATTCAACTGCGGCAATTCAAATAGTATGCTGGCTATCCGGGTATCCGCGTCACTGCGTAATAATCCTAGGGTCGCAACCACGCCACGCACAAATTGCAATGCATTTTGTCCGGTAACTAATGTGGCATTTTCATAGTATTCAGTGACGAAATCCAAAGCATTCGCTACCCGCTGCCCATCTTCCTCTGAAAGACCTGCCGCAAGCGACGCAAGAGACTCACTGTTAACTGCCGAAGTTGATACCATGTTGCTTACGCTGCCCTAACTGCCGCTGTTACAACGACTTCAATCAACCACGCCGGATTGGCCAGTTGTGCTTGAATAGTAGCCCGTGGCGGAGTATTGCCCGGAACAACCCAAGATTCCCAAACCTGATTTACTGCTGCAAAATTGGATAAATCAGATAAAAATAACTGACACATCAGAATCTGTGATTTATCCGTACCGGCTTCGGCCAATAAATCATCAACTTGCTTTAATACACTACGTGTTTGCCCTAGAATATCAAGACTGGCATCTGCACTAACCTGGCCAGCTAAATACGCCGTATTGTTATAAACGGCCAATTCCGACATACGTACGCCAACGTGTGAACGTTTTATTTCCGGATTCTGCATTTTTTCTCTCTCTAAGTTACAGATTAAATTAAAAATTGAATTATAAATTGAATTGGAAGTTTCTATTTAGAACTTACACATAATTATTCCCACATGGAATACCAATCACGCTCCACCGCAATTAGCTCATCAAGAATGCCCGCACCGCTGCGATCTGATCATGCTGCACCAACGTAGGTGCATGCCCCACGCCATCAAATTCCACAATGCTTGCGCATGGCCCGCACCGCGCCATGCGTTGAGCCGTTTCTACGCTAAGCAAATCTGAGTCTTTTCCACGTAACAACAAGGTTGGCGAGGTAATTGCACTGTATGCCGCCCACAACATTGCCTCACCAGCTTGCGCCACTTCCGGCGTCATCGCTTGTATCGATCGCGCCAACCCTAAGTCATAATGCCTGATCCACATTCCATCTTTGTCTTGACGTAAAACGTCAGCAGATAATTTATGCCATTGTTCCTCAGTATGAGGACCAAAAGGCAATGAAATACTGCGTATATATGCAGCCCCCTCCTCTTCACTGGCAAACCGCATCTCTTTGCCAATGTAATCACCAATGCGTGCAAGCGCTTCTGGATTGAGTACCGGACCGACATCATTCAAGATGAGTTTTTTGAGTGGATTCCCCGGCATTGATGCCAAACCGATCCCAATCAATCCCCCCATGGACGTACCAAGAAAATCAACGGTAGGAACATTGATTCGCGCCAATAAAGTAATCATATCGCTCACATATTGCGGCAATTGATAGTGCAACGGATTACGCAACCAGTCTGATCGCCCTCTGCCTACAACGTCAGGACAAATCACACGATAATGCGATGCCAGTGCACGGGCAATATCATCAAAATCATCTGATACGCGCGTGACGCCATGTACGCAGAGGATGACATTGGGATTGTTTACATCTCCCCATTCCTTATACACCATGCGATGTAATCCAGAGGGGGAAATACACTGTACTGAATCAATGCGCGCCTGATCTAATGCATTTTTCATGAAAAGTTCCTGAGGATTTATGCAGCAGCCAATTTTAAGCAGCAAGCAATGCGCTCACGTCCAGTGCAGCACCGGTTTTAGCAATGACTTCTTCTTTCGTAACGCCAGGGGCCAATTCCATCAATTTCAATCCGGTTGGAGTGACATCAATTACAGCAAGATCAGTAATAATTCGACCAACAACTGCGACGCCCGTTAACGGCAAATCGCAATTTTTAAGTATTTTATGGGCATCGCCCTTAGCAACATGCTCCATCAAAATCACTACACGACCAACACCAGCAACCAAGTCCATAGCACCGCCCATGCCTTTGACCATTTTACCTGGAATCATCCAGTTGGCCAGATCACCGGTTTCGCTCACTTGCATGGCCCCCAGTATGGCTAAATTTATTTTCCCTCCACGAATCATGGCAAACGAATCTGCCGAACTGAAAAATGATGATCCTGGTATGGTCGTAACTGTTTGCTTTCCTGCATTGATTAAATCAGCATCGACTTCGTCTTCGGTTGGGAATGGACCAATGCCGAGCAAGCCGTTTTCCGATTGTAGCCAGACTTCCATACCGGCAGGCACATGATTTGCCACCATTGTCGGCAAACCGATACCTAAATTAACATAAAATCCGTCTTGTAACTCCGCCGCCGCACGTGCTGCCATTTCATTACGATTCCATGCCATAATTATTCTCCCGCCTTTGGTGATACTACTGTAGTTGCTGTAAGAGTGCGCTGTTCGATGCGTTTTTCCGGTGTCGCATTCACGACAATACGGTTAACATAAATACCCGGCGTATGAATTTCATCTGGATTCAACTCCCCTGTTTCGACAATATATTCCACTTCAGCAACGGTAAATTTTCCTGCCATAGCAACATTCGGATTAAAGTTACGCGCGGTTTTACGGTAAATTAAATTACCGGATTTATCCGCCTTCCATGCTTTAACTAATGAAACATCCGCAACCAAAGAACGTTCCATAACATAATTCTCACCGTCAAATTCGCGAATTTCTTTGCCGTCCGCAACAATGGTACCTACGCCGGTTTTGGTAAAAAAAGCTGGAATCCCAGCGCCACCAGCACGTAATTTTTCAGCTAAAGTTCCTTGCGGCGTAAATTCCAATGCTAATTCACCTGCAAGATATTGACGCTCAAATTCTTTATTTTCACCGACATACGATGAAATCATTTTTTTGATCTGACGTGTCGTGAGCAATTGTCCCAAGCCAAAACCATCCACGCCGGCATTATTCGATATCGCGGTCAAATTTTGCACACCTGAATCGCGCAAAGCAGCAATCAGCGCTTCAGGAATACCACACAATCCAAATCCACCTACCGCGATCGTTTGGCCATCTTTAACAATGCCCTCTAACGCTGATGCTGCATCGGGAAAGAGTTTATTCATAAGTTATCCTAGGGTAGTTGAGGTATCGACGGTAGCGAGTACATACACGAAGAATGCGGGATTCGCTCCGGCGCGTGTATAAGTTATATGCTATATGCAACGAAACAGGATAAGATGCAACTCTTACCTATGCAATACCGTAAAAGTACCATTATCTTATTTCATGACTACAAAAATTGATTTCCATGCTATTTTTCAACTTGCTCCCGTAGGGATGTGCGTAACTGAACATCGCGTGATTTGTTCTGCCAACAAAATGCTGTCGGAAATGTTTTCCTATCCCGATCGGGCACTCATCGGCCAATCCTTAGCGGTACTCTATCCAAGCGCCGATGAATTCGAGCGTACTGGGATCCGCATCATCCCAATCATGAATGCAAAAGGCTGCTATTCCGATGAACGGATTATGCGACGTGCCAACCAAGAACTATTTTGGTGCCACGTATCTGGGCGTGGCCTGCATAAAGATGACCCACACGCCGCAGGCATCTGGACATTTGAAGACGTTAGCGCCAAACGCTCGGTCTCAGCCGAACTGACGCCACGCGAACGTGAAATCGCTGCGTTATTAGTCGAAGGCAAAACCAGCAAAGTCATCGCACGCCAAATCGATCTTAGTCCGCGCACCGTTGAAATGCACCGTGCACGACTTATGCGCAAATTTACCGCAGCCACGTCGGGCGAATTAGTTCACAAGCTATTACACATTATAAATTAGTCGGCAAATTCTACCGTTCTATCTGAAAATCACATAAGAATAAAATTTTCTTAGAACTTGCTCCTTGAAAAACTTAACATGCGCCCATATAATTAGCACTCAACGAGAGAGAGTGCTAATAACGTCAACCATCACTTTACGACAAGCAAACTAATGTCATGTGGTGTGCGTCTATGAGTCGCTGGCAACTTTGCCTCTCTGTTTTATTTTATTTTCGTAACAACCATTGATAATTTAAGGAGTGTGTATGAACCTTCGTCCCCTGCACGATCGCGTCATCGTAAAACGTCTGGATCAAGAAACTAAAACTGCATCTGGCATCGTTCTCCCGGAAGCTGCTGCAGAAAAACCTGATCAAGGTGAAGTCTTAGCAATCGGCAATGGCAAAATTTTAGATGATGGCAAAGTGCGTCCTCTGGATGTCAAAGTTGGCGACCGCGTTCTGTTCGGAAAATATTCAGGGCAGGCTGTTAAAGTCGATGGCGTTGAATTTTTGGTCATGCGCGAAGAAGACATTATGGCGATCGTACAGAAGTAATTCTGTGCTTCTCGCGATTAAAATTAATAACTTGATAATGCACAGGCATTTATTCATCAGTTTAGGAGTCTCACATGGCAGCTAAAGAAGTAGTTTTCGGCGACGCAGCGCGCGCCAAAATGGTTGAAGGCGTTAACATTCTGGCTAACGCAGTTAAAGTAACACTGGGCCCTAAAGGCCGTAATGTCGTTCTGGAACGTTCGTTTGGTGCACCTACCGTCACTAAAGATGGTGTTTCTGTTGCAAAAGAAATCGAACTCAAAGACAAGCTCATGAACATGGGCGCACAATTGGTTAAAGAAGTTGCTTCCCGTACTAGCGATAACGCCGGTGACGGTACAACGACAGCGACAGTATTGACACAAGCAATCGTACGCGAAGGCATGAAATTTGTTGCTGCTGGCATGAATCCAATGGATTTGAAACGCGGTATCGACAAAGCAGTCGCAGCTACTGTAGAAGAATTGAAAAAGCTGGCTAAACCATGTAGCACCAACAAGGAAATCGCGCAAGTAGGTTCGATTTCTGCTAATAGCGACACATCAGTTGGTGATCGCATCGCTGAAGCCATGGCTAAAGTAGGTAAAGAAGGCGTTATTACTGTTGAAGACGGTAAATCATTAAGCGATGAATTAGACATCGTTGAAGGTATGCAATTTGACCGTGGCTATTTGTCACCATATTTCATCAACACACCTGAAAAACAATCCGCTATTTTGGAAAATCCGTTTGTCTTGTTATACGACAAAAAAATCTCCAATATTCGTGACCTGTTGCCAACATTGGAACAAGTTGCTAAAGCTGGTCGTCCATTGCTGATTATTGCTGAAGATATCGACGGCGAAGCTTTGGCAACGCTGGTTGTCAACAACATCCGTGGCATCCTGAAAACCTGTGCAGTAAAAGCACCAGGTTTTGGTGATCGTCGCAAAGCAATGTTGGAAGATATCGCTGTATTGACTGGTGGTCATGTCATTGCTGAAGAAGTTGGCCTGACATTAGAAAAAGTCACATTGACCGATCTGGGTCAAGCAAAACGCATCGAAATCGGTAAAGAAAACACGATCATTATCGATGGCGCCGGTGAAAGCAAAGATATCGAATCACGCATCAAAGAAATCCGCGTACACGTAGAAGCAGCAACATCGGATTACGACCGCGAAAAATTACAAGAACGTTTGGCCAAATTGTCTGGTGGCGTTGCTGTTATTAAAGTTGGTGCAGCGACTGAAGTTGAAATGAAAGAAAAGAAAGCGCGCGTTGAAGATGCTTTACATGCGACACGTGCAGCCGTTGAAGAAGGTATTGTTCCTGGCGGTGGTGTTGCTCTGTTGCGCGCTCGTTCAGCAATCAATGTCAAAGGTGACAATGCTGATCAAGAAGCTGGCATCAAGATCGTTTTGCGCGCATTAGAAGAACCATTGCGTATGATCGTTCAAAATGCTGGCGAAGAAGCCTCTGTTGTCGTTGCTGCTGTTTTGGCAGGCACAGGTAACTACGGTTACAACGCTGCTAATGGCACCTACGGTGACATGGTCGAAATGGGCGTATTAGATCCAGCAAAAGTAACACGTTCAGCATTGCAAAATGCAGCTTCTATTGCTTCCTTGATGTTGACTACCGATTGCATGGTATGCGAAATTAATGAAGATAAAGCAGCTGGCATGGGTGGTGGTATGGGCGGCATGGGTGGTATGGGCGGCATGGACGGCATGATGTAATGTGCTGCAGCATGTAATTATGCTGCACTGCTCTACTACATGACTAAAAAAGCTTCGCAGCGAAAACTGCGAAGCTTTTTTTTAATCAAATAAAATTGACTATCGCTATTTTACCGATGCAGCCACATTTTTAGCCCACACCAACGCCCCCAAATGCGCCTGATTGACTTGTGTTTGCGTAATACGCAGGCTTTCTGCTAATGATCCGGCTAAGGTACTATTCAGTTCACACGCCTCTGCCAAGGCCAAATACGGACCATAAGGCCCCATGCGGCCAAGAAGCGCTTCCGTTACCGGTGCAGGTAATTGCACCGATGCGAGTACTTGCTCCATAGATACATTCAATAAACGATCCAACAACGAAAACATGCCAGCAACAAATAAATTTTCGGCATCCTGTTTGGGCAAATGTAGCTGTCCTAACAGTTCAGAAAAACGACCGCGAATAATGGCAGTCTCCATCAAAACTGGGGCATAGCCACTGCTACTGGCACTTGCCAACAACACCGATAACCATCGGTACAGTGGACTGTAGCCCAGCAGTTGTACGGCATGTTTCAGCGACTGAATCGGAGTGCGTAAGCCAAAACCAGCTGAATTAATATATTGCAATAACTTATAAGACAAACCCGCATCCCGCCGCAACGTGCCTTCCAACGCACTAACATCTGCATTTTTTCTGACCAGTTCCATTAACTGTAAAATGACAGCTTGTGCTGCATTAATTCCTTTAGCAGGTGTGACTTGTCCTGGACGTGGGGTCAGGTGAAGTTTACCGACAAACGCATCCAATCCCAATGCAGCGCAAGCATCAAAATCCTGCCAACTCAACACTTTGCGCGCCACCATACGAATCGAAGATTGCTTCATGGCCGCGTACATTTTTGCCTGAGCAGAAAAATCACTGGCACTTAAACGTACTTCAATATGGGAAATTAATCCCAAAATAGTTTTATCGAGACGGTTAATATCTGCACCACGCAGACATATTCCATACCCTTTGGCACGTAAATCTTGTACCGCTTCGAGCGTTGCCTGATCAGCCAGATACGATCGCCTGATGGTGAGTACAGTATGCTCTGGCGGCAAATCAAGCAAGCGCCGCTCCTGAAATAACGCAGGTATGGTTTCCAGAAATAATAAACTATCTGCCAGTAGCCAACCTAATTGCGGATGATTGAATTGGCCCGCCACAAAGTCCAGCAAACCATGTACATCGCTAACATCATCACCATCCGCATTGGCTTGATGCCAGCTTAACTCATAACCAATAACGCGTTGTTTTGGATCTAATAGTGGTTCTCTGACCAGGAAGTTTACTTCGTCCATAATATATCCAACAACCTCAGTTAACCGCTTTTATGCCTCAAAATCCCAGACTATCCAGTAAATCATCAACTTGTTCTTGGCCTGCAACAATATCGGTTTTACCTTGCGGGTTGATTTGTGGTCCGTTCAATAAACCGTCTTCTACTGTCACCCGCTTCAATTGCTCAGGTGATGAATAATCAACCAGCAATTGCACCAATTGTTGTTCAATATTTTGTGCTAGTTCGGTAATTTTTTTTATTACCTGCCCAGTGAGATCCTGAAAATCCTGTGCCATCATAATATCCATCAAATGGATTTTTGTAGCACCGGTATACGCTTTTGTATTCGTCAAAAAAAGCAAAGTTTGCTGACCTAATAATCGGCTTTGCTGTTCTGAAAATGGCGATTGCATCAAAACATCCCATTCCAGTTTCAGTGCTTTTGCTTCAGCGTCAATCTTCTCTTGCAAGGGGATAGCAGCATCCGTCGCATTTAATACGCGCTGGGCTGCTTCCTCTGATTTTTTAGCGACATAATCTAATCGATCGCGCGCATTGGGAATATCCTCAGCAACATTAATCAGCAACTTATCTAACCCCAACCCACGCAAACTATCGTGCAGCGATCGCGTCATTATTCCGACGCGATTCAATACTTCTTCCTGCACCTCAGACTGACTTCTGAGTTCTACTTTATCTGGTGAGTTGCTCATAAATTAAGCACCTGCTTTCGCCAACTTTTCAAAAATTTTCGTCAGCTTTTCGTCCAAGGTTGCAGCGGTAAATGGCTTAACAACATACCCATTCGCACCTGCCTGAGCAGCTGCAATAATATTTTCTTTTTTAGCTTCTGCTGTCACCATCAACAATGGTAATTTCGCGAGCGCCGGGTCAGCACGAATATGTTGCAACATAGTCAATCCATCCATGTTGGGCATATTCCAATCAGAAATCACAAAGTCAAAATTGCCATTACGTAGCTTTGATAATCCCATGGCGCCATCTTCGGCTTCATCCACATTGGTGTAACCTAATTCTTTTAATAAATTTCGTACGATACGACGCATGGTAGAAAAATCATCTACTACCAAAAATTTCATATTTGGATCAGCCATAGTTACTCCGTATTTTCTTAAAAACTGGTTAAATAGATCCAATATTGAAACTAAACCAGATAACTATATTACTAAAATAATAATCGTAATTTACACGATTAACAACCTTTATTGCTTTGAAGCATGCTCAGTTTTCAAAAAGTGCGATTAAACACGTAATGATCGACTTCCCTGAGTTGATAAATACGACAATACCCGCGGCGCCATGTCGTTCAGAGGGACGACTTCATGTACTCCACCCACTGCGATCGCTTCACGCGGCATACCAAACACGACACAACTCGCCTCATCCTGGGCAAAATTAAATGCACCAGCCTGACGCATTTCAAGCATACCAGCTGCACCGTCCCGCCCCATACCCGTCAAAATCACACCAACAGCATTTTTACCCGCATGCAATGCTGCCGAACGATACAACACATCCACTGACGGTTTATGTCGATTAACCGGTTCCCCTGTATCCAACTGCGTCATATAATTGGCGCCACTACGCGTCAATTGCAAGTGAGAATGTCCAGGTGCAATATAGACGTGTCCTGGCAAAATGCGCTCTCCGCCCTCCGCTTCTTTAACTGACACCTGACATAGACTATCAAGCCGTTTTGCAAACGATTTGGTAAACCCTTCCGGCATATGTTGCGCAATCAAAATACCAGGGCAATCCGACGGCATTTGCATCAAAAATGTTTTAATTGCTTCTGTCCCACCTGTAGAAGCACCAATAATAATCAATTTTTCACTACTCACCAGCGGATTCCGTAATGATGCTACCGCCGCCCCATTCCCAGAAGTTGCCTGCATATCAGCGATAGTACGTTGCCGAATTTTTACTTTCGAAGCAATACGGATTTTATCGGTAATCAACTCCACATAGTCCATCATACCGCGTTGAATCGATACTTTGGGCTTGGTAACGAAATCCACTGCACCTAATTCCAGTGCGCGCATCGTAATTTCTGAGCCGCGTTCCGTCAAGGAAGACACCATCACCACCGGCATCGGGCGCAAGCGCATCAATTTTTCCAGAAAATCCAAGCCATCCATCTTAGGCATTTCAACGTCTAGTGTCAGCACATCAGGATTGGTACGTTTAATCATCTCGCGTGCGACCAAAGGATCCGGCGCAACTCCCACCACTTCCATGTCCGGCTGACTTCCAATAATTTCACTCATCAGACTGCGAATTAAAGCGGAATCATCGACAATCAAAACTTTAATTTTCATAGTTAGCGTTAGTTACTTAACAATAAATAAATTTTTAAAGATATACCCTTGTAACGACATCACAGCAAATCATCGAATTAAAACAAATCAATTTCACCACCACCACTCATTGATTCTTTTTTAAGCCTGCTTGCATATTCTTTTTCGCGCTGAGTTAAGGTATCGTTATGCACTAATCTGAGTTTTTTTACCAGCACTTTACCTGTCTTAGGAAAATAATATACTTTCCTTGGATGAATATCGATTAAATCTTCAGCGGTAATTTTAATGTTTTCCATTTTAAGGTAATCACGCACGAATTTTGCGTTGCGCTCACCAACATTAATCGCCGTAAACCCACGTAAAACATTACCACCACCAAAAACTTTTGCCTCAAAATTTTCACGCCGGGCGCCTGCTTTCAACAGTTCATTAATCAAAATCTCCATTGCATAGGTTCCGTATCGCATTGAGGCCGACACAGGGCTATCCGCATCACCGCCACTATCCGGCAACATAAAATGGTTCATTCCACCAACGCCAGTGACGCGATCACGAATACAAGCTGAAACACACGATCCCAATACCGTCACAATCACCATATCTTTACCGGTAAAATAATACTCTCCCGGCAATATTTTAGCTGCTTCACAGTTAAAAGTGCGGTCAAAATAAAGATTGCTGGCAAAGTGCTCAACGCTCATATCACTCATAATTTACCCTTTTTGCCATTGCCATCTATAGGGCTAACAATGTCATTTATCTGATCGATGGTCAGACAATTCATACACCGTCTTTCCTCTTAACTTAAACGCATTCGTCACATATGCAAAATTCTCTGAGTGTCCGGCAAACAATAATCCATTCGGCTTTAGTAATGGTGCAAACCGCTGTAAAATTTTACTTTGAGTTGGCTTGTCGAAATAAATCATCACATTACGACAAAAAATAACATCAAATGTGCCGCTAATTGGCCAAGTATCAGCCAATAAATTCAAGGGCTTAAAATCGATCAAATCGCGTAATTCAGAGCGAACGCGTACCAATCCTTCTTGTGCGCCTTTACCACGCAAAAAGAATTTTTTAGAGCGCTCAGCCGATAATTTATCCAAACGATCAAGGTTATAAACACCTTTAGAAGCGGTCGCTAACACATTCGTATCAATGTCTGTCGCAACAATCTTTGCAGGAGGTTTCAAGCTTCCATAAGCCTCGCATAAGGTGATCGCAATCGAATACGGTTCTTCGCCGGTCGAACTTGCTGAACACCAGACTGAAATCGGGTCTTTCAATTTTTTGGCGTGTTCTGCCAATAAGGGGAAATGATGTTCCTCTCTAAAAAAAGAAGTCAGATTGGTCGTCAAGGCATTTATAAATGCCTCCCATTCATCCCCCTGCACCGTGCGTTCCAACTCTTGTAAATACTGAGAAAACGAGTTCATACCTGTCGCTCTTAGCCGTCGTGCCAAACGACTATAAACCATTTCATGCTTACTCTCAGCGAGAGAAATACCAGCCCGCTGATAAATTAATACTCTTACACGCTCAAAATCATGAAGCGTAAAATCAAATTCTTTTACAGAATCCGATTTTCCATCGATTCCTAATTTCTGCATGAAGTTACCTTTTTAATTAGATCGCTGTATGGTCAACTAAACCCATCTCTTCGCTCGACATCAGTTTATCAATATCCACCAGAATCAACATCCGCTCATCCAATGTACCTAGACCGATCAAGTACTCGGTATTAAAGCTTGTGCCCATTTCTGGTGAGGGTTTAATCTGCTCTGGCATGAGTGTGGTCACATCCGAGACGCTATCAACGACCATACCGACAACACGGCCACTAATATTTAAAATAATCACGACCGTGAATTGATCGTACGTTGGTGTACCCAGCTCAAATTTAATCCGCATATCAACAACTGGCACAATAATGCCGCGCAAATTAATCACCCCTTTTAAAAATTCTGGTGCATTGGCGATACGTGTCACCGCTTCGTACCCACGAATTTCCTGTACTTTTAAAATATCAATGCCGTACTCTTCTTTTCCCAGCGTAAAGGCCAAAAATTCATTACCAGCCACATCCGAAGTTGACTTAACAGAGTGAATATCAGGTGGATTTTCTGATTGTGATGTTTGCAACATAATTTCTCCAAAATAGTAAATGAAGGTTATCGGGTAGAACGTAACAAGGCAGAGACATCCAGAATCAACGCCACACCACCATCCCCTAAGATCGTAGCACCAGACACACCCTGAATTTTTCGATAATTTGACTCAATATTTTTAACAACAACTTGTTGTTGACCTACTAGCTCATCCACAAATAATGCAGCGCGCTTACCATCAACTTCTAAAATTACAATAATACCAAGACATGGGTCAGTGAATTTAGGCTGAATATCAAATTGTTCATACATCGAAATAAGTGTCAGATATTCGTCGCGTACTTTAACTACCTTGCCTTTTCCGCTGATTTCTTTTACATCCTCGGCTACTGGCTGCAATGATTCAACGACATAAGCTAGCGGCAAAATATAGACTTCATCACCAACCCGAATGGACATACCATCCAAAATCGCCAAGGTCAACGGCAACGAAATCACAATCGTGGTACCAAAACCTTTGGCGGAGCGGATATCCACCACCCCACCCATATTGGTGATGTTACGTTTGACCACATCCATCCCAACACCGCGACCAGATACATCCGTAACCACTTCAGCAGTAGAAAACCCGGGTGCAAAAATCAATTGCCAGACCTCAGCATCGGTCATCGAATCAGAGACCGCCAGTCCTTGCTCTACGGCTTTTGCAAGTATTCGATCACGATTCAAACCACCACCATCATCACTCACTTCAATGACAATATTACCGCATTGGTGCGCGGCAGATAATGCTAAACGTCCTGTTGCATTTTTTCCGGCTAATTGACGAATTTCGGGTGTTTCAATTCCGTGATCAATACTATTTCTGACCAGATGCGTCAACGGGTCTACAATCCGTTCGATTAACCCTTTATCCAATTCGGTTGCCGCGCCGTAGGTAACAAATTCCACCTTCTTATTCAGCTTGGATGCCAGATCGCGCACCATACGCGGAAAACGCGAGAACACATAGTCCATCGGCATCATGCGAATAGACATCACGGCTTCCTGCAAGTCGCGGGTGTTGCGTGTCAACTGACCGATGCTGCCTAGTAAACGTTCATGTTGCAACGGGTCCAGCGTCGATGTACGCTGCTCCAACATTGCTTGCGTAATCACTAGTTCACCAATCAAATTAATCAATTGGTCCACTTTTTCAATCCCAACCCGAATCGTGGTTGTTTCTTGATTGACCGCCGCCTTATCGGCATCGCGTTTTGCCACTTTCTCGTGTTGCTTATGTTCTGCTATGCTCAATTCATGCTCTGAAGGCTTGTGTTCAACCCCTGCCATCATCTCGCTCGGCGTGCGCAGCAACGCAAAATCTGGGTTATTCGGCTCAAAAAAACCATAGCCTAGCTCAGTTTCAGTAGTAGCCGATGTCTGGATTGTACTCTCTGCGACTGCGGCATCCGCGGGCGCAAAAAAACCATACCCAAGCTCATTTTCATGTTCGTCCGGTGGCGGAATAACGACATTATTGAGTTCAGTAATCGTTAAGTCATCTGGATTCAAAATAAAAGAACAGATAGCGATAATATCGTCGGCGACACCATTCGTTTCAACAACAAGGGCGAATCTCTCATGATCAATCGCCTCTTGAGCGATATGCCCCAGCAAACCCAGTTCTGCACTAATTGCCTCCAAATCTGTAGCAGACACTTTTGGCAGCGCAACTCTGAAACAGTGGTGATAATGGAGCTTATCGTCTTGGCTCACCTGCTTGGCCAACTTGGGAGCTGCATTAATATGAATAGCTGTATTTTGCGCGAACGACTGCAGCAGCATACGCACATCACCGACGGCATCCTGATCAACAGCCGCGCCAAATTTATGCCCATTCAACTGCATTTTCAGGATATCTTTCGCCGTCAAAAAAGCATCTACATGCTCCAAAGTCAGCGTCATCTCACCTTTGCGAATATGATCCAGCAGCGATTCTAAAATATGCGTAACATCACACATATCCGCAATACCAAATGTGGACGCCCCGCCCTTGATAGAGTGTGCTGTCCGGAAAATTGCATTCAACTCTTCCATGTCTGGTTCAGACACGTCCACAGCTAGCAGAAGTTTTTCCATTTCTGCCAAAAGTTCTTCGGCCTCATCAAAAAACACCTGATAGAACTGACCCAGATCAATTGTCATTACTTAACTCCCAGATTGAACTAATCGATTAGCTTATTTTTAGAATCGTTTCTACTAGCCAATCACTTTTCTGACGACTTCAATCAATTTTTGTGGGTCAAATGGTTTTACCAACCAACCATTTGCGCCCGCTGCACGCCCTTTGGTCTTCATTTCATCACCTGATTCTGTCGTCAGCATCAAAATAGGTACGCGCTGATAGCTCGGCAAACCACGCAATGCTTTAATCAACGTCAGCCCATCCATACGTGGCATATTCTGATCCGTCAGAACTAAATCCACAACTTGAAGGCGAGCTTTATCAAGTCCATCCTGACCATCCACTGCTTCAATAACCTGATACCCAGCAGCCTTCAAACTAAATGCCACCATTTGCCGAAGTGAACCTGAGTCATCCACTGCTAATATTGTTTTGGCCATCATTACTCCGAAATTCACGTTTTAGGGCAGGATACCCAAGCAACTACATGCGATACAAATTGATGAATAGCCTACCCCACACACATATATCAATACTGACCACAAAAACCACACTGATATACCTATAGAGTAAACGTCGCTGGGGCGACTTAACACCAATCTCCTAAATTAAAACAACTCAATCTCACCGCTATCCATATCATGCTGGTGCACGGCTTTTCGCAATAAATTTTTTAATTGCGAATTTTGCTCATCCAAATTCATATTAATACCATTTAACATAGTAATAATTTGATCATCGCCACCATCATTTGGCAAACCATCCCCTTCAACGCCCAATGCACTTAACACTTCACGCAAACCAACAATCCGTTGCACTGTCCTTGCCAATAACTGACCAGTCAAATCCTGAAACTGCAAACCAGTCACAGCAGAATTAATATGCGAACTGATTTCTGATTGAATACAGCGTAATTGTTCCCTCTTTTCTTCAGTGATTATTATCGATTCATTACTTTCAATCAGTAAATCCATCTCAGCCTGCTGTGCGCTGACGGCAGCGTGCAATGCAAAGAAACTTCCACCCAATTTCTCAATTGCCTCACCAAGCAAAAAAGTAGTCTGTACCAAATCTGTCTCTACCTCCAACAAGTGTTGCCGACCATGATCAGAAACACCAGCTAAAAGGCGTTTTACCTGCGAGCCCAACATTTTTTTTCTTGTCATGGTTACTCCTGTCTTAGTGATCAGTACTGCCTCGCCACTTAGTCCATCACGTGATTAACCACCTATTTGGCTTTATCGGCTACGCCCGCCCCTGCTTCATGCGTCACATCACCGGTATTTTCAACTTCAATTTCACCACCATCTTGCGATGCAGATAGTTCTGCTTTTTTATTCATCACAATAATGCTGATGCGTCGATTAATCGGATTCATCGGGTCTTCCTTATCAAATAGCACCGCAGAAGACAAACCAACGACGCGCAACACTTTATTCTCATCCATCCCTCCAGCGATCAACTCACGACGCGAGGCATTGGCGCGATCGGCCGACAATTCCCAATTACTAAAGCCACGATCACCACTAGAATAAAGTGCCGCATCGGTATGACCGGATAGACTAATGCGATTAGGGACATCGTTCAGCGCTTTACCGATTTGCTGTAAAATTTCTCGGGTATACGGCTGCAAGTCTGCTTTTGCAGAAGCAAACATAGGGCGATTTTGCGCATCCACCATTTGAATCCGCAAGCCATCGGTGGTCATATCCAAAAGCAATTGTTTTTTATATTGACGCAAGGTCGGATTCGATTCAATCGCTGCTTCAATTTTTTCTTTAAGTGCTTTTAATCGGGCTGCATCACCTTGCGCCAAGGTAGCTTCAGCCGCTTTTAAATCATAATTTTTGACATTTTTTTCAGCATCACTCTTTTTTTGCTGACCATCAGCAGCGGTCAAGTCGCGGCCGCCGCCTTTAATCAAGCTTGAGCTATCACCGCTACCATCACCGCCAGCCATGGCCACCCGTAAAGGCGTTTGAAAATACTCAGCAATCCCCTGAAGGTTTCCCTTCGCAGTAGAGCCCAGCAACCACATCAGCAAAAAAAAAGCCATCATCGCGGTCACAAAATCGGCGTATGCAATTTTCCAGGCACCACCATGATGACCGCCAGCCACTTTTTTAATGCGCTTAACAATAATCGGTCTAAGCTCTTCGTTCGCCATGCTATCTCCACATCCCCAAATCTACTTGGACTTGGACTGTTTAATATGTTCTTCTAACTCACTAAACGTAGGTCGTTCTGTTGAGTACAAGACCTTACGCCCAAATTCAACGGCCAACGCTGGTGCAAAACCATTCAAACTCGCCAGCAACGTTACTTTAATGCATTGAAAGGTTTTGGATGACTCATCCAACTGCTGTTCCATCAAACCAGACAGCGGACCAACAAATCCATAGGCCAGCAAAATACCCAAAAATGTACCTACCAACGCATGCGCAATCAAAATCCCCAATTCGGCCGGAGGAATACCGACTGACTCCATCGTATGCACCACCCCCATCACCGCGGCGACAATACCAAATGCCGGTAACCCATCACCCAACTTGGCAATAAAATGTGCCGGGGCATGTGCTTCAACGTGATGCGTTTCAATTTCATTGTCCATCAGATTTTCAATCTGAAAGGCATCCATGTTACCGGACACCATTAAGCGCAAATAATCACTAATAAACTCCATCAAATGATGATCACTCACAACTAAGGTATATTTACTAAATAACGGACTATCTTCCGGTTTTTCAATATCACCTTCAATCGACATCAGACCTTCTTTACGGACTTTACTCAGAACGTCAAAAAGCATCGTCATCAATTCCATATACATGGCACGCGTATACTTAGAACCTTTCAGCACCCCAGGAATGGCTTTCAACGATGCCTTGAGCACCTTACCATTATTACCAACTAATGAAGCACCAACCGCAGCACCGCCAATCATCAACAGCTCTAAAGGTTGAAACAAGACAGCCAAATGACCACCCGCCATGGCGAAACCACCAAACACAGATGCCATAACGACGATATAACCAACAATGACTAGCACAGCGCGGTCTCCTGAAATGAATATACTACCAACATAAAAGTGAGTAGACTAAAGTACCCAGTGTTGCCCAAAAAAAATTTTTCTGTGGCTACATTATATCCGCCAGATAAAAATCGTGGCATTGTTTATCACTGACTTTTCAGGATAAATGCATAAATCAGCCTCAACTTGGGGAATTGGAAATTCATAACTAATAAAAAGCGCCCCTTTTTTCATTTCCCGGGTCACTTTCATCCAAACAGCGGGCATTACCGCTGGCGACAAATAAGCAAATACAACATCAAACTCAGCAAAATTCAACTGTTCGTAGTTACTACGGATAAAACGTACCGGCAAATTGCTATGAAAAATCCGTAAAAAACTGACTAACCACGGCAAAGGAGCAATTTCAACTCCACAAAATTGACTCTCCGGCCGCCGTTTAGCCAAATGCAACACCAATCCACCAAACCCACTACCAATATCCACAAAAGAAATCGGCTGATTTAATGGCAACAGACCATCAATAGCATTCCAAACAGGAAGTGTCGACGGAAAATAGGGGACGCGGGTCTGAAAGGTAGACCAATATGAGAGCAGAAAAAACAGGAAGAGTAACAAATAGCACCAAGAAGGGATTGCAACGGAATGCATGACTAACATACATAGCGGCAACAAAGGCTGAAGTGTCGACCACCACCAATCCAGACGGGTCAGGCGGGTCAGGCACAGCACCACCAGCGCCTGCACCAACACAACTTGGGTTAACGATAATTTAACCCCGAAACTGCGCCATAATAAATACAGCGCCAACACCACACACCCTAGCGTAACAAGTTGTAGCAACAAAGCAGTAATAATAGGCGGAACAGCATTACGCTTTGGCGAGTGAAATAAACCAATGTCCTCAACATCCAAAATAGACCCTAACCAAATTCGAATTCATTAGGGAAAAGATGGATTATTGTTAAGCCACCAATTCCAATACAGCCATTTCTTGCAGCTCTTTTGATTTTTTAGATTTACCTGCGCGTGATGGCACATGACACAATCCGCAAGCGTAATTCGCATGCAAGTCAAACGTATGCGACACAAAATGACCACCGCATTTATTGCAGCATGTCAATGTCAACATTTTGCTTTCGAAGAATCTTACCAAAGTCCAAGCTCTTGTCAAGGAAAGCACCGATTCCGTCCCTGGAATGGCCGGAATTTGCTCCAAATATAATTTGTAGGCCTTTACCGTTGCTTGAATCCCTTTAACACCGGCATGCTCTATCAAATAGTTATGAATATTCATAAATAGCGAAGAATGAATATTAGGTTGCCAAGTAATAAACCAGTCGGTTGAAAACGGCAACATACCTTTAGGTGGCGATACACCTTTTAACTCTTTATATAACTTCAAAAGACGTTCACGAGAGAGCGATGTTTCCGACTCCAAAAGTTGTAATCGCGCGCCAAGATTGACCAACTCAATCGCCAGCTGAATTTCATTCGCTTCAGTTATCACACTTTTTTTGCTCATCTTCATCACCTTGAAATCACTGTTTTTACTCTATTTACACACAAGCAGCCCAGCATGTATTTAATTAATTTCTTCTACAGCTTGACCCGCCATCAAAATAGCAGCATGGGAGTGCGCTAATGCACGATCTTTATTGTAGTTAGTCAACATACACAGAATCGAACTATCTTCAAAGCGAAAACGTGCCAGCATCATATTAGAACCAGCTAATTTCAAAATTTGCGCATTATTCAAGCCTTCAATTAAGTCAGCGATTTCTTTGCCGATGCCTAACCGGAAGATCGCGGTCACTTTATCTGAACGTATCATTTGTTGTGCCAACATCAAATAACTTAAGTTTGCGTCGCGGATTTCGGCCATCATATCGTTCGGTGTCATGTTGTTTCTCCCAGGCTATTTAACAGCTGGCAATTTGTTTCTTCGGAGCCAGTGAGAGCCATTGTGTTGCTTAGAGAAAATAGAGGGTATAGGCACTAAACGGTATTTAAGGTAGGAACTAGAATAGAAGCGCAAATAGGACTTCGTCCTACAGGAAGCAAGAATTGACGATGTTGCGATCGAACAATGAACGCAAATCAGATGAATAACTAACAAGTAAAGTGCAACGGTATAACTTTATTTCAGAATCAGCAAAAAAAACCTAAAAAAATAAAACCTATATAAATCAATCCACTAACAATTTTTAACACGAAATTCTTTGCTTCATATCTTATTAACGGCAGCAATTTTTAAAACTTTAGGGTTTTTTTAAAATAATTTGAAAATAAATTTTATTTCCGCTTACAAACTAGTTATCGGCAGCAATTTTCTAAACTTTAGGGGCAAAATAAATTAAATTATTTAATAAAATTTTTGGAAAAATGAGAGTTTTTTGTCATGTTGTTGCTGAAATACACCAACAAACTATGTAAAAAGTTACCTTATAAATAATTTCCATTTATTTTCAACGAAACAAAATTGCGTTGAAATCGACCAAAACCAGATAATATCAAGGACTACCCCACCCTCTGTCCGACAATACCGACTCAAAATCTGGGATAATCCCCTGTCCCATTCACTGTAAAGTCACCCTCATGCGCATTTTGTATACGTTGATCTGGACATTGGCATTGCCGATAGCGCTACTCAGACTATGGTGGCGTGGGCGAGCGGAACCAAATTACCGCCGCCACATACTAGAACGACTTGGCTACTACAAAAAACAGAGTGTAAAAATGCATGGTGTCATTTGGGTGCATGCAGTTTCTGTTGGGGAAACTCAAGCAGCAGCACCGCTTATTCAGCAATTGCTATTAGACTACCCACACCAAACCATCTTGCTCAGCCACATGACACCGACTGGTCGCGCCACCGGTGCCACCTTATTTGGGACCGATCAACTAGTACAGTGCTACCTTCCCTACGATATTCCACGGTTAATACAACGATTACTCACACATTTTGATCCGAAAATTTGCATCTTGATGGAAACCGAAGTATGGCCCAACCTAATTCATACTTGCAAAAAAAATAATGTCCCGATCGTCCTATTGAACGCGCGGCTATCACCACGCTCATACAACAAGGCCATGCGTCTCCCGCGCCTGATTTTGCCCGCCTGCGCCGCCATCACCTGCGTCGCAGCACAAACGGAAGCTGATGCACAACGTATTCGCCAATTAGGCGCACCTCGCGTTGTTGTCACTGGCAACATCAAATTTGACGTAGAACCGCAAACGGCACAATGCCAAGCAGGCCGGCAGTTACGACAACAAATCGGCCCACGTCCGGTCCTGATATGCGCCTCAACGCGCGAAGGGGAAGAACAACTGATATTGGCAGCATTTATCAAAGCACAACAGACTAAATTCCACGCGTCAGGCAATGTGCCGTCACTGTGGTCAACGATGCTACTTATCATTGTTCCGCGCCACCCGCAACGTTTTGACGCTGTTGCTGAAAAAATAAACAGCACAGGTTTACGTATGATACGTCGCTCACAGTTGGGAAATGCGGCACTCGACAGTACGACGCAAGTCATGTTAGGGGACAGTATGGGGGAAATGACGTGCTACTATAGCTGTGCCGATATTGCCTTCATCGGAGGGAGTTTACTGCCATTAGGAGGACAAAACCTGATTGAAGCGTGCGCAGTACAAAAACCCGTGTTAATTGGCCCACACACCTTCAATTTTGACGTGGTCACACACGATGCCATTACAGCCCATGCCGCCATCCGAGTAGATGATGCAGACGCACTCATGGCGCAGACAATTTCATTGATATCCGACAGCATACAACGTGACGCCATCGGTCACAACGCACTCGCATTTGCCATACAACATCGCGGAGCAACACAACGTACATGTCACTTACTACGTGAATGGATCAGTTAAGTGGAACAATGAATCAATACGTCGCCATGGAAGGATCAACCAATTGCGCCCATGCGTGCACGCCACCGGTCAGGTTGTAAACGTGAGAAACACCCTGACTTTCCAAGAAAAAAGCAACTTGTCGACTGCGCATGCCATGATGACAAATACAAACCACCGTCTCATCTGGATCAAATTGCTGCAATTGCGCAGGAATATCCTGCATAGGGATATGCAACACACCAGAGAGATGACAAATATGATATTCCGACAACTCGCGCACATCCAATAACACCGGTGCCGGACGACCTGAGTCTGCTAGCCAAGTCGCAAGCTCAGTTGCACTTATATTTTCCATCGTTTACAACCTCATGTTAGCGTGCCGCATTAATCTTAGAACGTAAAACGGGATAGCGGAGCAATGCCATCCAATGGTGCAATATTTGTTTCAAACAAGGGAGTTGCAATCAGTTCACCCTGCACTTGCTGGGTAAACAAGGTCGCCGTCATCACTGGTGCGATCCCCAATGTCACGAATAGCCGCCCACCAATTTTTAATTGAGACAAAAATTCTTCAGGCAACACAGGCATCGAACCTGTCACCACAATCGCATCGTAAGGAGCTGTCGATGGCCAACCTTTAGTACCATCACCCAGTACCAGCGTCACATTTTTAACGCCTTCACGCTGTAAATTTTCAGCGCCAATAGCAACTAGCTCAGGCGAAATTTCAACGGCGATGACATGGCGCGCGTGATAAGCCAACAATGTCGCAAGATAGCACGTGCCAGCACCGACAACCAATACATTCTCATGCTTTTTAGCGGCAATTTCCTGAACAATACGTGCTTCCACTTTCGGGCTAAGCATATGGTTACCATCAGGCAAAGTCAGCTCTGTATCGAAAAATGCTAGGCCTTTTTGTTCTTCTGGTAAAAAATGTTCACGCTTCACAATACTCAACAACGCAAGGACATCCGTATCCAACACATTCCACGGGCGAATTTGTTGTTCTATCATATTAAAACGGGCTTGTTCTATGTTCATTTTCTCTACTCACGGTCGAAGGAGACTACATTATCAATTAAGGCTAAATTTAAAAAAATCATACTCTACTCAAGCAGAGGCGTGACGTGGGAATGATTTCGCAAGCCCAATAAAACGGACTCGACATAGGATTCAATATAATCATTCACTGACGTCGGGTGAACCTGACAAACACAAAATGAATGTGTCCACAACATCAGCATAATAATCGGTGCTGTAATAATTTTCGGCATGACAGTGATATCCAACTGACGAAATTCACCATTACACATGCCACGCTCCAACAATTTTATCAACATCTGCTCATGACGAACAATAACTTCATCGTGATAGAATTTGGCCAATTCAGGAAAATTACCTGCTTCCGCAAACATCAATTTACAAATTCCGGCAAGTTTAGAGTTGGTCAGTCCAGTCCACCAAAGAGTGATCATGGCCCGAAAAAGGTCCTCTGTTGATCCGTCAAAATGCTCCATTAATTGTTCTGCCTGAACAATCCCTGGCACCACATTTTCACGCACGACCGCCTTAAACAGCTCTTCCTTATTTTCAAAATACAAATAAAGTGTGCCCTTAGAGACGCCCGCATTGCGTGCCACCTCGTCAAGTCGTGTCGCAGTAAATCCACGCTCAACAAACAAATCCAGGGCTGCAGCGAGCAATTCTTGTGGGCGTGCATCTTTCCGACGTTCCCAGCGCGGTTTTAACGCAAATGTCATAGTGCATTTTTTCAAAAAACATTCTTTCTCTTGAATTACCACCCCGGCTAACACCGTAGACACGTCCAGCGTATTTTATAAAGAGGACATTTTAGGCGTTTTTCCGCAATTTTTCACCGACTCATTCATCATTCGATAAAAATTGTATCAATTAACACCCAATACAGTAAGAATTTCTGTTTTATCAGAAAGGAATGGAAGGAGACGAACATCATCTGCTTGCAATTGCCCGTAGTGGGTCAGCATCGCTATTTTACTGACTAAGGTCGCTTGTTCAAGTGGGCGAAAAAGCCCTGAGACAGACAGCTCTGCCGTAAGCAGTTCTAAACGAGGTGCGGTATGCGGTACTTGTTCATTCAACGCTTGTATCACCACACTCGGAAAATCCCATTCCTGAGCAATACGCTGGGTAAGGCAATGCGCATACGCCAGAAACTGCTGATCAAACGTCTCTGATCGCGGCAATCCGGACTGCATCACAGAGGCATCACAAAATGAATCCGCTACCCGGAGCGCAACAATCAATCCAACATTATGGATTAAACCCGCCAAAAAAATCGGAAATGGATCGAGATTGGCTTGACGCGCCAGCATACTGCCTGCCATTGCACATTTATCTGACTGCTCCCAAATTAAGGGCACCTCCCGTTGACTAAAGTGCCCAGAGCCTAATCCGTGAATCAATGGCCGAAATGCAATTCGTGCTACCAACATACGCAAGCCATTTTGGCCTAAAACCAAAATCGCATGATCCAAGGTCGTAATCTTATCAGTCTGATGATAATGTGCACTATTCACTTCAAGCAAAAGTTCAGCGACCAGTACCACATCTTTACTAATGTAGCCAGCTAGCACTGCACCATTCATGTCATCGTCCCGCAAACTAGCCAGAATCTGCGGCAACACGGCAGGAACACGTGGCAATAAACCGGCACTATCTTCAGTCGATTCACATAATCGCGCCAGCGCACTCAAAATCGATTTTTGCAAGTAGAAATGCCGGCTGGACGCAGCAGCACCCGTACCAATCAACCAATCAAAATACACTGCAGCTACATTGAGCTCCTGATTCAACGGTTGAGTAGTCGATCGCTCGATCGGTCGCTCCACATGCGCACTATTAGGCGACACCTGTATTAAAGTATCACTATCGCCACAGACATCCAAACCTATCCATCGCTTAATCCTATTGAGCATGTTCACACCTTTGTTTAACGACCACCACACCGGGTTTTAAACAGCGCCGGATACCAGCAAGGCTAAATGATGCGGCTCAAGGTAGCACCACTCCCCCTCTTCCAATTCCAACTGTGCCAGCATAAGTGAACCGATTGCCGTACGCTGCAATGCCGCACAATGATTACCTGCGGCAGCCAGCATGCGTTTGACTTGATGATATTTACCTTGCTCTAGCACGATCTCTAATTGGTGCTCACCGACCTTAGAACACACCACAGCAGCCAAAGGCGCAGGCTCATCATGCAACTGCACGCCCGCAAGCAACAATGCCACTAGCTCATCAGTAACAGGGTCTTGCGTGGTCGCCAGATATACCTTGGGAATATGACGCTTAGGAGATGATTGCGCATGAATGAATGGTCCATCATCCGACAATAATAACAAACCAGTAGTATCATGATCCAATCGGCCTACCGGTTGAATATCACGCCAAGTACACTGCTCGGACAATAAAGTCAACACACCAGGGTGATGACTGGGTTTACGTGAACATTCAAAATTAGCTGGCTTATTCAGGGCAATATACACGTGCTCACGATAAAGCCAGACCTCATCAAACAAATTAAATTCCAATCCTTCCGTGTCAAAAAGAACACGGTAATCGGTAACAATCTCGCCTGCAACGGCAACTTCACCATCAGCGATCAAACTACGGCACCATTTACGGGTACCAAATCCCTGCGATTGCAGGATACGGTCTAAGGATAATTTACTCATAGCCTGAACTTTAGCAGATCATCAAGATGCAGCCAAGACACTTTTCATCTTCTCAGACTACGATCGCGCTAGCTGGCTCAATGCCGGTTCTGTGCCGCTCACTGACACCACGCCTGCTTGACTCCCACATATCCGATTGCGACCAGTTTGCTTTGCCAAAAATAATGCTCTATCCGCGCACTCGAGTAATTGCTCCGAATGTTTTTGGGTCACCAAGCGCTCTGAGACGCCAATACTCACCGTCACAGTATGTTGTGCATCTAGACTAGGGTGTACCAAATTCGCCACTTCGAGTCGAATTCTTTCAGCAACATCAAGGGCATCGCGCAGGCATGTGTCAGGTAACATCACGACAAATTCCTCCCCACCATACCGCGCCAACACATCTTCTTGACGCAACACACCTTGAATTTGCTGTGCTATCGCCACTAAAACAGCATCACCTGCAGCATGCCCAAACACATCATTTATTTTTTTAAAATAGTCGGCATCAATCATCAGCATACTAATCGGACTACCATGTCGACAAGCGCGCGCCCAATCGCGATCAATATGGCTGAGCAATCCGCGCCGATTGAAGACATTAGTAAGTGGATCTCGCACCACTTGCCGCTGTAATTCAATTTGTAAACGATGGCTAGTCACAAGGATCAACATCGTAAAATGCGATCCCATCACGACAGCGGTACATAGTAATACCCAACCCAATTCTTTCGACAACACAATTGCTTCTTGTACTTTCTCAACGTAGATGATACCAGCACGCAAAAGCAAACAGACCACATAAATGCACATCAGACCAGCGACCAATAACACGCTTTTACGAAATTCATCACGTGGTGCAGTTATGCAAGAATAGATAGCATAAGCGGAGAAAATACTAGCTAAAAAGGTAAACACCATCGCCACATACAGTAGCGATTCACCAATCCAAAGACCGATAGCATGCATGGACAGCAAAAACAGAAACGCAACATTAATCATAGAGCGCTTAGGCGTCCGCCCACATAGCTTCGCAATACCAATACAAATAAACATATGCCCTGATGAACGCAATACGCTAGACAATATCAAAATGTAAATGGAAGGCCCCGCCCCGCCCATCAACATGACGACCAAACCGATAGCGAATAATATATACCCCTGAGACCAATCAAGAACAAATGGGAGGTTTGCGTGTAAGTAATGAACATAAAGCATGAGTACTGCTTGCATAATGCCCATCAAAACAAGAACTAAAAATACAGTGCGAACGTCTAAGGACCACAACATCATTTAGAACCTCAATTGAACGTTAGCAAGATTATGAACTGCGTATGCCTAATACCCAACCACGTATATTAAGATAGAATATAGAGGCACAAAAGCATACAACATAATACATTATGGCAACTCATCTCACAAGCGCACTATGACGCGCTATTTTTGTATTACTCCCCATGCTCAATAGTATTATTCAATCAAGTCAATAAAATTAATCAATTTTACTAATTGATGAGTTTCTTTTACTATGCAATCCATGCACTACATTGTTCCTAACGATTTTATGCAGGTCACGTTTCACCAACCAACCTTGATAAGGAAATAATCATGTCACTCATCAATACCGAAGTTAAGCCATTTAAAGCAACTGCCTACCACAATGGCGCATTCGTTCCAGTTAACAATGAAACACTCAAAGGGAAATGGTCCGTCTTTGTTTTTTATCCAGCGGATTTCACGTTTGTATGCCCAACAGAATTAGGTGACTTAGCGGATAATTATGCTGAGTTCCAAAAACTCGGCGTCGAAATTTACAGCGTATCGACTGACACGCATTTCACCCATAAAGCATGGCACGATACTTCCGATACTATTGGCAAAATCAACTACCCAATGCTGGCTGATCCAACATTAGCATTATCACGTAACTTCGAAGTATTGATTGAAGAAGAAGGCCTAGCATTACGCGGTACTTTCGTGATTAATCCAGAAGGTCAAATCAAAGTGATCGAAGTGCACGATCTGGGTATTGGCCGTGACGCCAAAGAATTATTGCGCAAGGTACAAGCAGCACAATACGTTGCATCACATCCAAATGAAGTATGCCCAGCAAAATGGACACCAGGTGCAGAAACACTGACACCATCATTGGATCTGATCGGTAAGATCTAATGCTGCTTGTACGTCCTACTGCGGTGAAACCAATCGCACTAATGTAATTATCAACCGCACTTTACCGTTAGCTTACTTGTAAAGTACAGCCTCACCTTCATCATTAGTTACTGCGGTTCACCGCAATGCGAGCATATCCAACGATATGCTCGTCCCCTTACTACACCCTGTTAAAAGAGACCATATCATGTTAGATAGCAACCTTAAAACCCAATTAAAAGCTTACCTGGAAAAAGTGACGCAACCTATCGAACTGATAGCAACTCTCGACGACAGTGACAAATCAACCGAACTGCTGGGCTTACTTCAAGATATCGTGAGTTTATCCGATAAAATTACGCTAACACAGGAAGCCAATAGCACACATCGCACCCCATCGTTCAGCGTTAACCGCTTAAATAAAACCAATGGTGAAGTAGGGATTCGCTTTGCCGGCATCCCGATGGGACATGAATTTACTTCGCTGGTACTGGCGCTCCTACAGACTGGTGGTCACCCACCAAAAGTCGATGCTACCATCATCGAACAAATCAGCAAACTAGAGGGTGACTTTGAATTTGAAACATATATTTCACTATCCTGCCAAAATTGCCCGGAAGTAGTACAAGCACTTAATTTGATGGCCGTTCTCAATCCACGAGTACGCTCCACTGTCATCGACGGTGCACTCTTTCAGGACGAAGTTGAACGCCGTCAAATCATGGCCGTACCCACCATTTATTTAAATGGTGAATTATTTGATCAGGGCCGCATGAGCATTGAAGGCATCGTCGCCAAACTCGACGCCAGCAGCACACAACACGCAGCAGAAAAAATTAACGCTCAAGCACCATTCGACTTATTAGTTGTCGGTGGAGGCCCTGCAGGCGCTGCTGCTGCTATTTATTCTGCACGCAAAGGAATACGCACGGGAGTCGTCGCAGAACGCTTCGGCGGTCAAGTCCTCGACACCATGTCGATTGAAAATTTTATTTCCATCACACATACGGAAGGACCTCAATTTGCGACAGCATTGGAACAGCATGTTAAGTCCTACGATGTTGACATTATTAATCTACAACGTGCCAACAAACTGATTCCAGCAAGCGCAGCTTCGCCATTGATTGAAATTCAATTAGCCAGTGGTGCATCACTCTCAGCCAAAACAGTGATTCTTGCAACTGGTGCACGCTGGCGTGAAATGAATGTCCCCGGCGAGCAAGAATACCGCAATCACGGTGTCGCTTACTGTCCACATTGCGATGGACCACTATTTAAAGGAAAACGTGTTGCTGTCATTGGCGGCGGCAATTCTGGGGTTGAAGCCGCAATCGATCTGGCGGGTATCGTCAGTCACGTCACCCTAATTGAATTTGCCAATGAACTTCGTGCCGATGCCGTACTACAACGCAAATTACGCAGCTTATCGAATTGCACCATTTTGACAAGTACCAAAACCGTACAAGTGACTGGCGACGGTAAAAAAGTAACTGGGATTGATGTAGAAGAAATTCTTACTGAGAAACTACACCATATTGCATTAGAAGGTATTTTTGTACAAATTGGACTTGTACCGAATACCGAATGGTTAAAAGGAACAATCGAACTGTCACCGCGAGGGGAAATTGTGGTGGATGCACGCGGTCAAACCTCGCTGCCGGGCGTATTTGCAGCTGGCGATGTAACCACCGTCCCGTTTAAACAAATTGTCATTGCCGTCGGTGAAGGGGCAAAAGCAGCATTAGCCGCATTTGATCATTTGATACGCAATTAAGATAGCGTCAGTTTTGCTCATCAAAAGCAAAGCTGACCTTAAAAAAACCGACTTTCACATAAGCATTTAATTTTTCACATAAAAAAACCCCCTGCCAAACCGATGTTGGCAGGGGGTTTTTTTAATCCTGCAATCACTCACCCAGATGAACTAAGTGAGCAAAGACTTGATCAACAACGCAAATTAGGAATCACGACTCGCTTTTTTACGTTCGTGTTCTTTCAAATAACGCTTACGCAAACGAATGCTTTTCGGTGTAATTTCAACCAATTCATCATCATCAATAAACTCAACCGCATATTCCAGCGACATTTGAATTGGCGTAACTAAACGTACCGCTTCATCCGTACCGGAAGAACGCACGTTGGTCAGTTGTTTACCTTTAATCGGGTTCACAACCAAATCGTTGTCACGTGAGTGAATACCAATGATCATACCTTCATAAACTGGATCATTGTGGCTAACGAACATACGGCCACGATCTTGCAATTTCCAAATAGCGTAAGCAACTGCAGCGCCATCATCTTGAGAAATCAACACACCGTTACGACGACCTGACATTTCACCACGGGAGTTATCCACTGGCGCATATTCATCAAACACATGGCTCATCAAACCTGTGCCACGAGTCAATGTCATGAATTCGCCTTGGAAACCGATCAAACCACGTGCAGGAATACGGTATTCCAAACGCACACGACCTTTACCATCCGGTTGCATATCTTGCAAATCACCACGACGACGACCCAATTCTTCCATCACACCACCTTGATTGACTTCTTCTACGTCAACAGACAGCATTTCAAACGGTTCGTGACGCACGCCATCCACCATTTTGAACACAACGCGTGGGCGAGAAACAGCTAATTCATAGCCTTCACGACGCATAGTTTCAATCAAAATAGTCAGATGCAACTCACCACGACCAGATACTTCAAATACAGTATCATCACCAGTATCAGCAACGCGCAACGCAACGTTTGCTTTCAATTCACGATCTAAACGATCACGAATTTGACGACTAGTCACAAACTTACCTTCACGACCAGCTAATGGTGAGTTATTCACCATGAAATTCATGTTCAATGTTGGCTCATCAACAGTCAACATTGGCAATGCATCTGGTGTATCAACAGCACAGATGGTAGTGCCGATACCAAGTTCATCAATACCATTGACCAACACGATATCGCCAGCAACTGCTTCATCAACCAGAACGCGTTCCAAACCTTTGAAGTTCAACACTTGGTTAATCCGCGCACGTTTTGGTGTGCCATCTGGACCGTCCATAATGATGACGTCTTGCAGTGCTTTTACACGACCACGGGTAATACGGCCAATACCGATTTTACCAACGTAGGAATTGTAATCCAACGATGAAATTTGTAATTGCAAAGGACCGTCTGGATCATCTTCACGAACCGGCACGTGGCGCAGAATCGCGTCAAACAACGGATCCATATTACCTTCACGTGCATCTGCATCCAGATTGGCATACCCATTCAATGCTGAAGCGAATACAACAGGGAAATCGAGTTGTTCATCCGTAGCACCCAATTTATCAAACAATTCAAACGTTTGATTAATAACCCATTCAGTACGGGCACTTGGGCGATCTACTTTATTTACAACAACAATTGGTTTCAACCCCAAAGCCAAGGCTTTACGAGTAACAAAACGAGTTTGTGGCATTGGACCATCAACCGCATCGACCAACAACAACACGCTGTCCACCATGGACAATACGCGCTCAACTTCACCACCGAAATCGGCATGACCCGGAGTATCAACGATGTTGATATGCGTGCCTTTGTACTCAACAGCGCAATTTTTGGCCAGAATGGTGATGCCGCGTTCTTTTTCAAGATCGTTGGAATCCATGACGCGAGTATCAACTTGTTGATTGTCACGGAAAGTACCGGATTGACGCAATAATTGGTCAACTAAAGTGGTTTTACCGTGATCAACGTGGGCGATGATCGCGACGTTACGTATTGCGCGTTTTATGTTTGACATGATAAAGTTTGGGTGGAGGAATTCAGATAACCACTGATTATAACATGTTGCGACGTGAGAATCCGTTAAGAGTTCTACTAGCGAAACAACAGATGTTAAAACGAAGTGGAGATTAATCGTTCAGGCGCAAGCACCTGATATTCTTGCAACTGACCTGAACCCAGCAATTGTCCATTACTGTGTCGATATACCCGGACTCGGCCAACGGCGTCAGGTAGCCTGCTTATTGTTAATGCGGTTACTGCGGTTACTGCATTTTCTGCGTTTACTTCATTTTTAGAATTTTCTACATCTTTTTCTGCTGCATTTTCTGCATTTTTTTCTACAGCCAGCGCAACCGAATCAACAGATTCCGTCACACCAAGTTCTTTTTGTAGTGCCAACCGTTGCCCGTGCAAGAATCGGTCAGACAATACATCACTTAATCGCACTTCAGGAAAACTTTGCAGCAATGAATCGACGGGCAGTAACAATGCGACCCGTTCTGCTTGTGGCAACTGCGCCACCTGATCCAAGGTCACCGCACCTGCCAATACTAAATCACCTACCTGAATCCGTCGCAACGCGTTCAAATGTGCGCCACATCCCAGTGCGCGGCCAATATCTTCGCCTAATACGCGGATGTAGGTGCCCTTAGAGCAAGCCACACGCAAGCGTAAAAATGGCGGCGAGTAATCCAGCAAGGTCAACGCATGAATCACAATATTCCGCGCTTGACGCTCCAACGTAATGCCAGCTCTAGCATACTCATACAATGGTTTGCCGTCACGCTTCAAGGCCGAATACATCGGTGGCACTTGGGCTATTGGTCCCCTAAACTGTGCCAACGCAGTATGAATACGCGCCAAATCCACATCAGCCAGTGCAGCCTGTGCCGCCTCTGCATTCACAGGCTCAACAACCCGCCCCTCTGTATCACCCGTATCGGTGCTGACACCTAAATGTACCACCGCCTCATAGGTCTTATCGGCTTCCAGCAAATCTTGTGAAAATTTTGTCGCCTCACCAAAGCACAAAGGCAGCAAGCCAGTTGCAAATGGGTCAAGCGTACCAGTATGCCCGGCTTTTTTGGCATTTAACAAGCGTTTGGCCTGGATTAACGCATCATTACTAGACAAACCAACCGGCTTATCCAACAGAATGACACCGTCCAGCGCATCCCGAATGCGCTTTACCTGTAACGGTCGCACTGCCTTAACAGATAGCAAAGGATCACCTGACGGCATAGACTGTTTCATTCCTGCCGCTTACTCTACGTGACTATCATCGGATGAATCAGCGTCACTCTCATGCGCAACGACGTCATCTTTTGAATTCGTAGCAATAGCTGAATCAATTAGCTTTGACATCGCCATGCCACGCATGGTGGAGACATCATGCACAAAATGCAACTGTGGCAATGTATGAATATGCAAACGTTTACCCAAATGCATACGCAAAAAACCAGCCGTCTTGGTCAGACAGTCTAGGGTAATTTTGATTTGTTCAGGGGTATCACGCAGCGAAGTAAAATAGACCTTTGCATGCGCATAGTCCGGAGTCACTTGTACCTCAGTCAAGGTAATCATGCCGACCCGTGGATCTTTCAGTTCTGAAAATATAATTTCTGACAAATCACGTTGAATTTGATCTGCCACACGTAAACCGCGTCCGGGTGTTGATTTACTATTTTTTGCCATTTTATTTACACTAAACACTGGGTAGATGCGGCCTTCGCATTCGCTGCGAAGGCCTACAGCTATTACAGCGTACGAGCAACCTCTTGAACTTCAAAGACTTCGAGTTGATCACCTACTTGGATATCATTGAAGTTTTTCAATGACAAACCGCACTCAAAGCCAAACTTGACTTCTTTAACGTCATCTTTAAAGCGTTTCAAGGATTCCAGTTCGCCAGTCCATATCACTACGTTACCGCGCAACAGACGAATTGATGATCCACGTTTCACCAGACCTTCAAGAACATAACAACCAGCAATCGCACCAACTTTACTAATGGTAATGACTTGACGAATCTCTACCAGACCTAATGCATGTTCGCGTTTTTCTGGTGCCAACATACCGGACATCGCTGCTTTAACATCATCAACCGCATCGTAAATAATGTTGTAGTAACGTATATCAATGCCATTCGCTTCGGCCAATTTACGAGCAGAAGCATCTGCACGGGTATTAAATCCGATCAATACTGCTTTCGACGCGACGGCCAAATTGACATCTGATTCAGAAATACCACCCACTGCCGCATGAACAACCTGTACCCGCACTTCGTTGGTCGACAATTTATTCATCGAATGTACCAGCGCTTCTTGAGAACCTTGAACGTCAGTTTTAATAATCATGGCCAGCGATTTAACTTCGCCTTCACCCATATTTTCAAACATATTTTCAAGTTTGGCAGCTTGTTGTTTAGCTAATTTAACATCACGGTATTTACCTTGACGGAATTGACCAATTTCACGTGCTTTACGTTCATCTGCCATGACCATAACTTCTTCACCGGCATTCGGCACTTCTGTCAAGCCTTGAATTTCAACTGGAATCGATGGACCTGCCTCAGTAATTGAGACACCATTTTCATCCAACATGGCACGAACGCGACCATAAGCTGAACCAGCCAAGACCACATCACCGCGTTTCAAGGTACCAGATTGCACCAAAATAGTAGCGACTGGACCACGTCCTTTATCCAAGCGTGCTTCAACCACCAGACCACGCGCTGGTGCGTCTTTCGCTGCACGTAATTCCAATACTTCGGCTTGTAACAATACTTGTTCTAACAACTCATCAATACCTTGACCAGTTTTAGCCGAGACAGAAACAAATGGAGAATCACCACCGTACTCTTCCGGCAAGACGCTTTCAGCAACCAACTCTTGCTTGACGCGATCCAGATTAGCACCCGGCTTATCAATTTTATTCACTGCAACAACCAAAGGAACGCCTGCAGCTTTCGCATGTGCAATCGCTTCTTTCGTTTGCGGCATAACGCCATCATCCGCAGCCACCACCAAAATAACGATATCGGTGGCTTTCGCACCACGTGCACGCATCGCCGTAAAGGCTTCATGACCCGGTGTATCAAGGAAGGTAATCATGCCGCGTGGTGTTTCAACGTGGTATGCACCGATATGTTGCGTAATTCCGCCTGCTTCGCCAGAGGCCACTTTGGCACGACGAATATAATCCAGCAAACTTGTTTTACCATGATCAACGTGACCCATGACCGTCACAACCGGAGCGCGCGGGAAGGTAACGTACTCAATTTGCTCACCACCATCGGCTAACATTGCTTCAGGATCATCCAATTTAGCGGCAAATGCTTTATGACCCATTTCTTCAACCAGAATCAAAGCAGTTTCCTGATCCAAAACTTGATTGATAGTGACCATTTGCCCCAATTTCATTAATTGCTTAATGACTTCAGATGCTTTTACCGACATTTTGTGTGCCAGTTCAGCTACGGTAATGGTTTCAGGAACATAGACATCTTTAACAACGGCTTCAACCGGAGCCTGAAAATTGGTTTCATGGTCTTGCGAATGCGAACCACGACGACCGCCTTTACCGCTGCTACGCCAGCCATCACGGCCGCCTGCGCCCGTTGCCGGACCAGTATTACCGCGGGCTTTAATGCCTTTCTTCTTAGCAGCATCTTCTTGCCAAGTCGATGAAACATTGGCTGACTTAATCGATTTCTTATCAGCAACAACAGGTTTCTTTTCATCCTTTTTCTCAACTGGTTTTTTCTCAGTTGATTTATGCAAAGTACCTTCAGGCGCTTTGACGGCAGGCTTGGCAGCCACAACAACAGGTGCCACCGGTTCAGGCGCTTTGACTGGCTTACGCTGCGTGCTCATCATGGCTTTAATTTGCGCCACTTCATCCGCAACCGCTTTACGCGCACGTTCCGTCGCCGCTGCGCGTTCATTGGCCACTTTAGCAGCCTCTTTAGCAACAACAACTGCAGCAGCTTCTTTCTTTTGCTCAGTTAATTCTGCATCATCAGCCGCAAGTTTAGCGGCAGTGTGAGCAGCAACCTGAACTGAAGCCTGCACTTCAGCGTGACCAGTAGCACGTGGCTCAACCTCTACAACGGATTGACTAGGCACATGCTCAGTCTGTCCAACTAAGACGGCGACATCGACCGCAGGAGCAGCTTTCGCTGTTTGAATTTTCTGTTTCATTTGAGCAGCTTGTAATTCGGCCGCATCCGCTTGGGCTGCAGCACGACGAGTTGCGGCTTGCGCTGCTAACTCTGCTTCTTTGACCGCAGCCAACTCAGTCTCTTGCAAGGCTTTTGTCTGCGCTTCTTTTTCCGCTTCCAGGCGAGCTAAACGCTCTTGCTTTTCAAGCAGTTCCACTTCTTGCTGCGCCCGTAATTGTTCTTGATGACGCTCTTCTTCTGCCAGTCTGGCCAACTCTGCTTCATCCACCTCAGCCACAGGCACCGAAGGTTCATTTTCGGATTGAGATTCATCACGCTTGACGAACGTACGCTTTTTACGCACTTCGACCTGAATAGTACGTGACTTACCCGTTGCATCTGCCTGCTTAATCTCCGTAGTCTCTTTACGAGTCAGGGTGATTTTTTTTGTATCGCCATCTGCCACTACTCCATGAGTACGACGCAAATGCTCAAGCAGTCTATCCTTATCTTCTTTTGACAAGGTATCAGAAATCGAGCCCTTGACTACACCTGCTGAACGCAACTGGGTTAGCAGCAAATCGGCTGACATCTTAAGCTCGGTGGCAAATTGGGCTACATTATTACTCGCCATTCAGTCCTCTTTTTCTATGTGGCGCGGTGGATGACTCATGCTATTCACGGTAGTCAACCATTACTTAGTTTCCGTGATACTCCATGCTTTCGCCAGCAAGGCTTTTGCATGGTCATCATATTTCGCGTCAATGAGTTTCATCTCATCGTCGGTCACATCATCAAACTCATTTTTAATCAATTGGCGCGCACGTTCGGCTGACAGCGCCAAAATCGCTCCAAACTCGTCATACGCCAAGCCAGCAAATGCCTGCAGTGTCTTAATCTCGGCCAGTCCTAATTTACCTGCCGTGACACGATCCATCCCTGTCATGCCAAGTAGCGCATCTTCCACGCCATCCACACCTTCTTCAGATGCAATAGCTTCCGTTACAATGGCGTCCCGTGCACGAGTACGTAACTCATTCACAGTACCTTCATCCAACGCTTCAATTTCCAACATTTCACTGATAGGTACGTAAGCGATTTCCTCAAGACTAGCAAATCCTTCATCCACCAAAATATCAGCAACTTCCTGATCAACGTCCAGCTTAAGCATAAACAAAGCGCGAATCGCAGCTGTTTCATGCTCCGACTTATCTGCGGACTGTTCTGCCGTCATAATATTAATTTGCCAACCAGTCAATTCAGCAGCCAAACGTACGTTTTGTCCGCTACGACCAATAGCAATCGCCAGATTTTCATCATCAACAACAACATCCATGGCGTGTTTTTCTTCATCCACCATGATAGACGAGACATTGGCTGGCGCCAGCGCGCCAATCACGAATTGCGCCGGATCTTCAGACCACAGCACAATATCAACACGCTCGCCACCCAATTCACCGGTAACAGCCTGAACCCGTGAGCCACGCATACCAACGCAAGTACCGATGGGATCAATCCGTGGATCATTTGTATGCACTGCAATTTTGGCACGCACACCAGGGTCACGCGCAGCTGATTTCACTTCCAGCGCACCTTGTTCAATCTCAGGCACTTCCAATTCAAATAACTTCATAATGAATTCAGGTGCAGTACGCGACAAAATTACTTGCGGACCACGTGCATTACGGTCAATACGCAAAATATAAGCACGAACCCGATCACCAACCCGCAAATTCTCTTTAGGAATCATCTGCTCACGCGGCAAACGTGCTTCAATTTTTCCGGATTCAACAACAGCCTCACCACGCTCCATACGTTTGATCGTACCGGTCACAAGGGAATCGCCGCGCTCCAAAAAGTCAGCCAATATCTGCTCGCGTTCCGCATCACGGACACGCTGCAGCATAACTTGCTTAGCATCCTGCGCAAAACGACGACCAAAATCAACCGATTCAATCGTTTCTTCAATATACTCGTCAACTTCGATATCTGGGTATTGCTCCAAAGCTTCAAAATGCAGTATTTCTTGATCTGGAATTTGCAAACCAGCGGCATCAGGCACCACATGCCAACGGCGAAATGATTCAAAAACGCCACTTTCGCGATCAATCGTCACACGGACATCAACATCACCTTCGTACCGTTTTTTTGTCGCCTGCGCTAAAGCGTGTTCAAGTGAACCATACACGATTTCCTTATCGACGTTTTTTTCACGCGCCAAGGCATCAACCAACATTAATACTTCGCGACTCATGCTTTGCGACTCCTAAAATCGACTTGTGGCACCAAACGGGCCTTATCTACATCGGCAAGCGTAAACTCCAGCATCGCCGCCCCATCTTTATTTTCAAATTCTAACATCAGTGTCTCTCCAACCGGCGCATGAATGATGCCTTGGTAAGTCTTACGATTCGAGGTTCCAGGCATTGGAACGCGTAACTTAACGACAACTTCCTGACCAACAAACCGCACATAATCCGAATGCTTAGTCATAGGCCGATCCAAACCAGGAGAGGATATTTCCAAGCGCTCGTAATTTATATTTTCCACCGTCAGCACATGACTGAGTTGATGACTCACCTTGGCACAATCTTCTACTGTTATCGGACCACTATCTGCCTGTTCAAACGTAAAATCAATATAAACACGAAACAAACCCCGCTCGGCTTGCTCAAAATCAACAAGCTCATAACCAAGACCCGCCACGGTTTTTTCAATTAATTCATTCAAATGCAAAACATTTCTCCGAAATGAAGCCGCATAAGAGACTGCGACAAAACAACATACAAGACTGAACGCACAATGCAGCAACCACCCCGGCAAAAAAAAAATGGGCACGAGCCCATCTTCTTTTTCCTGATCCCCCTTAACCACAGAAAAACAGGAAAACCAACTAACTATCAGATTATAAACGAAAACTTATCCACTGACAATATAATAGTTAATGTGCGCAATCGCGAACGTAGTCACTCACAAACAAAATCTGGGCAACAGCTTATTATCCGCGCGCGCGTTTGCGTGGAATTCCTTGGTAGTTATGCTCAGGCGCACTAGTCGCACCAGTTCGCGGTCTGCGCGGCGCCGGAGAAGGAAAACCTAAAGCAGTTTGCATTGGATCTGGCTGACGACTACGTCCACCCGCCCCACCACCTGCACCGCGACTATTTCCATTACCAGCAGCGCCATTATGCCCTGCACGATCCTGTGATGCTGCAAAGCGTGGATTTCTGTTAGCACCAGAATTATAAGGTGAGTTTTGTGATGAACTATTTCCATCCACCCCAAACCGTGAATACGATGCAGCTTTATTCTGATGCCCTGGCGCTCTATCATCACGCCCAATTTTAGCTTCTTTTTCCAAGCCACATAATTTCAGTAATTCACGCGCAGCATTCTCATCCAATTCTTCCCAACGTCCACGCTTGAGGTTTGGCGGCAATGTCATAACACCGTAGCGCGTCCGAATCAAACGTGATACCGTCAAACCAACCGCTTCAAACATCCGACGCACTTCCCTGTTTCGACCTTCACCAATAATGACACGGTACCAGCGATTAATCCCTTCGCCGCCGCCGTCACTCACTTTGGAAAATTGTGCCATACCATCATCCAACTCAACGCCACTTAATAATTTTTGGCGCATTCCTTCTTCTAACGTCCCTAGGGTACGTACCGCATATTCGCGTTCAATCCCATAGCGCGGATGCATCAAACGATTAGCTAAATCACCAGATGTAGTAAATAACAACAAGCCTTCAGTATTAAAATCCAAACGTCCTACAGCCAACCATTTACCAGTTTTCATTGTTGGCAAACTGGAAAATACCGATTCACGGCCTTCGGGATCATTGGTACTGACAATTTGGCCTGCAGGCTTATGATAGACAAGTACGCGCGGTGGTTTTTTACTGATTTTGCGTTGAATAATTTTTCCATTAATTCGAACAAAATCCGTTGGCAAAATACGCTGACCGATATGAGCTGGCTCACCATTCACCGATACGCGCCCAGCAACGATCAATTCTTCCATATCCCGACGAGATCCCAAACCAGCTTCAGCCAGAACTTTATGCAACTTAGGAGCGTCGTCATCCGACGTCAAGTCACGCCGCACAGGCTTAGCAGGAGCACCCCGACCTGCGGTTTTAGCATCAGCATGTGCTTGATCAAAGGCATCCGAAGTCACAAATGAAAACACATCGTCAGGCGCACTCGACCGCGCTACCGCAGGTTTGCGACCTCGTCCTCCTGCAGAACCCGCTGCAGCAGATTTGCCATTGGTGCGCCCGTTACCTCGCTCCGAGGAACCACGCGTATTGCCGCGCGCAGTACCACGCTCACTCGTACGGACTTCACTGACTACGTCCACATTGCCATTTGCTTCATCTGACTCACGTGCTACTTTCGGCGCCGCACTCTTTAAACGGGGCTGACGTGGCGCGCGTGGCGTTTGCGCTTGTCTTTGCGTTTGCACTACTTCTGCAGATACATCACGTTGCTCCGCACTTGCCACACCACCATCAGTGTTCACCATAGAATCAGTCGCAGAACGATCCGATTTTGTGCGCCGCATCATCCTTGGACCGCGCACTCCATGTTTTTTTTCTCTTGGTTTTGTGTCGGAAGAGCCAAACTCGCCGGCATTCACTACGGGCACTGCATCATCATGTTTTTTTATCGAATTCATTTTCATTCTTACCATCTTGGTTGGGCAGACCTGGCGCATCCTCAACCACTATAACTCGCGCGCTGGGTCAGTAAAATTCAGTATTATTGGACTATTCTCTATAGCTTGCTACTCAGTGCGCACACCAACAATGCTGACATTGGATTGTTGCACTGGACTATTTTCAACATCATGTTCTACATGCTGATGTACCTGCTTTTGAAAGTGCGCTTCCATGGCCATCATTTGCTCACTATCACTCATTTTTATTGCATCACCAGAGACAACTTGCAAAGGAGGCAGTTGATCCAGTGATGTCAATGCCAAATCATCCAAAAATTGTTTGGTTGACGCAAACAGTGCAGGACGACCCGGCACATCACGATGTCCGATCACTTCAATCCAGCCACGATCTTCCAGCATACGAATAGTTTGTGCATTCACTGTCACGCCACGAATTTCCTCAATATCACCACGCGTCACCGGTTGCTTGTAAGCGATGATCGACAATGTCTCCAATGCAGCCCGAGAATATTTTTGTGGTTTTTCCGGGTTCAATCTATCTAGGTAAATCCGCATCGCTGAACGAGACTGAAAACGCCACCCTGATGCAACATTGACTAATTCTACGCCACGCTCCTGCCAATCCATCTGCAAGGCAAGCAACATTTGCTTAATATCCTCACTACCAATACCACCCTGAAGCTGAACCTCATCGGCAAAAAGCTTCTTCATGGAGGTTAACGTCAATGGCTCGTTCGCGCAAAGCAGTGCAGTCTCGAGGACTATTTTCGCCTCAGCTATATTCATTTACGATTCTTTTACAGCTAAAAGATGGGGGTTGAGATCAGATTACTTTATTTGCAATTTTAATTAGACAAAAGTCCGTCGATAAGCAATTTTGTTCCCATAAGGGCTTCGCCAATTCGCATCCGACACCAAGTAATAGCGCACATTGGCTGGAAAAATAGCGGAAATTCAGCGGTAATACCAAGTTACTGGCTATGCAAGGGCATTTTACTTCAGTTAAGCAACTTAAATTAAATAAACCAAACCAACTAAAATCCGCAATTGCTTTCGCATACAGTCAAGGTTGAATTGTACCTGATTATGTTGGCAGCACAACCTAAAATCACACGTAGTGATCATTTTAGCTGAACAGATCGTCTAAATTAGCCATTTTCACCTCATTCCACACTGCGCAGGGAGACTCTCCATCTCAGCAATCAATGCATTGAACTCCCCAGCACAGCGCGCTATATGCTCCTCCAACACCTCTTTGTCAGCACCTCGGCGCAGTTCCTGCATCAACAAATGTGCTTCTGCAACTATCCGATTAGCACCAATCATAGAGGCAATTCCAATCAATTTATGCACCAGTCCAGATGCTCCTACCGTTTGCCCATCAGCAAGTAATTGCTGCAAAAGCACCATATCACCACGATGCATTGCAATAAAGTTACAAACCAATTCATAGTAATCCATTGTCGCCTCGGGTGATCGCCGAAATACGCAATGACGATCAAGGCACTGGGCCTGAGCAAGCGCCGCATTTAGTAGCGTAGCTGTGCCAGCCACGGCCTTAGTTACAGAGCTAGGCATAGAATTATCTACCGGCACAAGGTCTTCTGCCATCCATTTATGCAGTACGGCCACAAGCGCATCCATCGTCACGGGCTTACCAATATGGTCATTCATCCCAGCGACAATACAGCGCTGCCGATCTTCAGCAAACGCATTAGCCGTCAGGGCGATAATAGGTATGCCATGATAATCGGGTAACAAACGCAATTCGCGGGTTGCCACCAACCCATCCATCTTTGGCATCTGTACATCCATCAGGATCAAATCATAGTGCTCTGCTTGCGCCATCAAAAGCACTTCAATACCATCACTAACAGCATCCACCCTACAACCGACATATTCAAGCATATCACGCAATATTTTCTGACTTAAGCTATGATCCTCTGCCAGTAAAATCCGTTTTCCATTAAACCACGCGTCCGACATGCTCGTCGCAACGGGCTCAGCAGGCTCAATCGGAAATCGGAGTACAAATTCAAATTGACTTCCTACCGCAATTTGACTTTTCACTGAAATTCGCCCACCCATTTGCATCACCAGACGCTGACTAATCGCCAAACCCAATCCAGTCCCTCCGTATGCACGATCCGCAGAGTCATCCACTTGCCTGAACAATTGAAATAAATGAGCTTGATTGGCCGCAGTAATACCTATCCCAGTATCATCCACAATAAATCGCAATATTTGCCATTTTTTTACGGTCGAAGCTGACTCGCCATTCAATCCAATCGCAGGATCTAGCCGGTCTTCGCACGACAAGATACGCAAATTAACAGTGCCACCTCGACCAGTAAACTTCACCGCATTATTGCCAAGATTAATTAGAATTTGCGCCAAACGCAATGCATCTCCACGCAACCAGATTGTTCTAAGCTCATCATCCAACTCCACATCCAGCGTGACGCCCTTACCTTCCGCTTGTTTATCGAGCATCTCCATCACCCGATCAACCATTGCACCGAGACAAAAACTATGCTCTTCCAAGGTTAGGGCGTCCGCATCAATTTTGGACATTTCCAAAATATCATTCAACAGAGCAAGTAGATAATCAGAGTGCCCACACAATTGATCAAGTTGCTCTTGTTGCCGAGCATCAATTACATCACGCCGCAGTAGTTGACCTAAACCAATAATAACATTCAGCGGCGTTCGGATTTCATGACTCATATTTGCCAAAAAAATCGTTTTTGCATGATTCGCACGATCAGCCTCTTCTTTTGCCACGGATAGTGCACTGATCGCTAAACGCAAATCGGTAATATCCGTTAGCACCATGCGCAACATGGCGTGACGCACGCCTAATCCTTCGACACCCTCCAGCAAACGTAAGCTATCGATCCTAACATAAACACGCTCACCTCCCGCACAATCAAGAGCCAACTCACAAGAAACCTTCTGCTCTTGACGTTGGGCTTTAATGAAGTGCAAATGCCAATCATCAGCATTTTCACCTGCAACAAAATTTGCAAAATTACTACCAATCAATTCAGAAGAAGCATAACCAAGAAGTTTGGCGCCCGTTTGATTAATGCTTGAGATCACTCCGCGCTCGTTTAACGCTACATAGCCCACAGGGGCAGACTCGTAAAAATCAACAAATCTATCCCTGGACGCCTCCAAATCATGATGCGATTGCCGAAGTGCTTCGTTTTGCATCTCCAACTCAATTCGATGCAATTGCAATTCACGAATTAGTTGACGTATAGCCAAATCAGCATGCACATCCCCTTCTACCATCACAGCAGCAACCCGCGCTTCTGCAGCTTGGCGCAATTGCACATTATTGGGATTTATCATGAGTTTATACCGCCAATTAGTATTACCAATTGAAATGCAAAAGTGATTGCTTAATAACAAAATTTAACTCTACCACCCTACAAGATAATATAAGCACGAGCAAATAGTTATTTAATATATCGATATAGAATAAATCACCTAAAAATACCAAAAAATAGTCTACTTTAGAGATGAGACGTAAAAAAACCGCAATAAACTCCTGATGGAATTAGCGGTTAAATTAGTGTTAATTTGAAATGAAACTAAGACATACTACACGTGCTAAAAACTGGTTGCGGGGACAGGATTTGAACCTGTGACCTTCGGGTTATGAGCCCGACGAGCTGCCAGACTGCTCCACCCCGCGACTGGACTTACTTACGTAAGAAAACAACAATAACACAAACAATAACACCAACAAAATCAAGGTAGTACCAATTACCTACAATTTAGTACCATCGCACTAAATTGGTTGCGGGGACAGGATTTGAACCTGTGACCTTCGGGTTATGAGCCCGACGAGCTGCCAGACTGCTCCACCCCGCGACTGAAATTGCTATTTACTTAGTTAAGCATATCATCAACATCCTTCATGCTTAACTGGTTGCGGGGACAGGATTTGAACCTGTGACCTTCGGGTTATGAGCCCGACGAGCTGCCAGACTGCTCCACCCCGCGTCTGAGTGGTGCAACTATACTACAGCTTCCCCCTTAAAACAAGTTATTTAGCATTTAACTTCAATATTTCGGCAAAAATCGTGCCAGCCCACTATCATTTCTATATGATATTACCAGTAAACAAGTACGGTAACCGTCATCTCAAGTGAACGCGTTGAAGTACGGCGCAGGGTAATTTTGGCAGATATTTTTTCAACAGGGTCGGGCAAATCCGTCACTATGCACACAAGGCTGCTAGAATTGCTGGATTAAAGCGATTTCGCTGCCACTATTACCTTAGGAGCGCAATACCATTGCATCATCGATGAAGAGTTTATCCTACACTCTTCTTATAGCGACTTACACCACTGACGTTTTCACCCGCCATAATTATGAAATATTGTTCCGAATGCGCCCATCCAGTCACACTGAGCATCCCGCACGATGACAACCGATTGCGCTTTGTATGTGAAAATTGCAATGCAATTCATTACCAAAATCCCAAGTTGGTGGTCGGCTCTATCCCTGTATGGCATAACGAGGGGGATCTGAAGATTTTGCTTTGCCGCCGCGCAATCGCACCACGCTATGGATTTTGGACACTACCAGCAGGATTTATGGAAAATGGCGAAACCACCAGTCAGGCAGCACAACGTGAAACCATTGAGGAATCGGGAGCACATATTAAATTACATGAACTCTTCACGTTAATCAGCGTGCCGCATGTTGATCAAGTTCATTTATTTTACCGTGCAACTCTACTGGATTTGAATTACAAAGCGGGCCCTGAGAGTTTGGAAGTAAAGCTCTTTACAGAATCAGAAGTCCCATGGGATGAAATCGCCTTCCCCACCATTTCGCGAACGCTGAAAACCTATTTTTCCACATTAAAAGCAGATTACACTTCCACTACTGCAGGCGTGTATAGCTACGACATGTGGAAGCCACTTCCAGCTGAACTTCAGACCTAACGAGTAAGAACGCCGCCTACCAGAGGGAACACAGATTCCCTTGCGCCATCAATTTGCTAGAGCTTGACATTGCCGAGCCAATATTGCTCAACATTTTTCAAGCCCCATTTTGCAGCCTCCTCACGTGAAGCAATTTTATCCTGCTGTCCAGCACTCGCCATATCCAGAATGACGGGCGAAATATAGCTCAAGGATTTACTCGAAAAGAATACATTCACTTTGGGTAGTAATAACGACTCCGTATTTTGCTCGACAACCACACCTATCCTACCTGACTCCACCATGACCAGTGTCCCCACAGGATAGATGCCAACACTTTTGACAAATGCCTCAAACACCACACCATCTAAGTGACCATGGGTCCATTCCGCCATTTTTCGGATAGATTCAGAAGGGCACCACCCCATTTTGTAAGGACGATTCGATGTAATTGCATCATAGACATCACACACAGCGCCCATTTTGGCCATCAAACTAATTTTTTCGGCAGGTAACTGATGCGGGTACCCTGTTCCATCCAATTTTTCATGGTGGTGCAAACACACATCCAATACAACCTGGTTTTTTTCGTTACTTTTCAGCAGCATATTGTAACCAGCTAACGGATGCTCTTTGATCGCATCAAACTCACTATGTGTTAGTTTCCCTGGCTTATTAAGGATATCCATCGGCATCATCATTTTTCCGATGTCATGCAATAAACCAGCTAAGCCCGCATCACGTATTTCTTTTTCATTTAATTTTAATTGCCTCGCTAATGCAATCATTAGTGCACAAACAGCAATTGAATGCATATAAGTGTAGTCATCTTTATTTTTAAGACGAACTAATCCGATCAGTGCGCTCGAATTTCGCATCACAGATTCGGTAATTTCATCCACCAACGTGCCCATACTTTCCAGATTGACCGCATTGCCCAGGCGCGCCTCTTGAAACATCGAGAGGACTGCTTTTTTGGATTTATTCACGATTTTCGCCGCACGCCCCAACTCTGCTTCCATTGAAACTGGAGCGACATGGTAATGAACCGGATTCACAACAGGCAGTTTATTTTCATCTGCAGGGATGAGGGGCAATGTATCACCCACATCCGACCTTTCAGGTAACACATCAAGGCCTTTTTGGGTGTCAATATACAACTCGGTAACTTTACTTTTCACAATCGCGACGACATCTGCTGGGGTATCTAACAGAAATGATTTTTTCCAAAATGGG